>MDTG01404047.1_pt1 | contig 12873 bp, 11 predicted proteins | sample 811421 | NCBI WGS metagenome assembly MDTG01 (sample SAMN05326645, study PRJNA326480) | marine metagenome | isolation source: seawater | place: Pacific Ocean: South East | collected 2011
AATTTTTTACTTTTTTCCATATTTTTCTGAAAATATTTTTTATTGAATTTTCTCTGGAAATTATTTTGGATTTATGACTTAAACTTTCATTTGTTTTTTTTTGAATAATCGCTATTCCGGAAGATATAAACGAAAAATTCAAGTCAAAATTTTCATTGTTATTATTATAAATTTCCAAAATACGTTCAAAAGTTTCTTTGTTATTAATTTCACAATAAAATTTGTTTCTCTCTAAATTTTTTTGATAAGGTAGATGTGAAATATCATCAATAAATAAATATCCACCTTTTTTTAATAAATCATAATAATTATAAATTATTTTTTCGACATGGTTCGCTTCGTGAGTTGTATCTATAAAAATTACATCAAGTTTATCAGAAATTTCCTTTTTAATTAATTCAAAATTATCGTCTCTACTTTGAATAAATTTCCAATTTTTATCTTTAGAAACATTAGAGCAATCATTTATATCAACAGAATATAAATGACCATTATTAACTTTACACAAATCTAAAAATTTTAAAGTGGATCTTCCAGCCTGTACCCCTAATTCTAATATTTTTATATTTTTAATATGAGATATTTTTGAAAATATTTCTCTTTCTATTTTGTAATTATAGTCTGACATTTTATAAAATTAATGTATGATGTTATTTACATTAAGCAAATTTATTCTACAAGAAAATTGAAAAAAACAAAAATATATTACTGGTCTCCATCTCTAGTGAGTATAGCCACTAATAGTGCAGTAATAAATTCTGCTTATTCTCTTAACAGATATAATAAAAATTATGATACTTACATTTTAAATTTTTTTGGAGAATTCGAAAGATTCAAAGATAAAATCTTAAAAAAAAATTTAAAAACTATTAATTACTTTAAAAAATTTATTTTTAATTTTTTACCTAAATATGGAAAATTTAATAGCAGATTTTCTTTTATAATAATTTTTTTAATGTCATTTATTCCGTTAAAAAAGATTTTAAAAAGAGAACAGCCAGATTATCTTGTGATACATTTAATAACATCATTACCGTTGTTTTTATTGTTATTATTTAATTTTAAAACAAAATTTATACTTAGAATTTCAGGTCTTCCTAAAATGAACTTTTTAAGAAAGTTACTATGGAAATTAACTTTTAAAAAATTATACAAAGTTACTTGCCCAACAATGAGCACTTACAATTTTATAAAAAAAATGAATATAATTTCATATGATAAAATTCATTTACTTTATGATCCAATTATAAATGTAAGTGAAATTAATAAGATGAAAAAAGAGAGAAAAATAGAGTATAAAGATTACTTCTTATCAGTTGGCAGATTAACTAAACAAAAAGATTTTTTTTTCTTATGTAAAGCCATAAAAGAAAAAATTAAAGAAAATGAAAATATAAAAGTGCTTATTGCAGGAGAAGGTGAAGAAAAAAAAATTCTCAATAGATTCATAAAAAAAAATTATTTAGAAAAAAATATTATTTTTTTAGATCATGTTGATAATATTTATCCATATTTTACGCATGCAAAAGCATTTATATTAACATCATTATGGGAAGATCCAGGGTTTGTTTTAATTGAAGCCGCATTTTGTAGAACTTTAGTTTTAACAAATGACTCAGAACCGGGTCCAAAAGAATTAATAAAAGATAATTTTAATGGAATTGTATATAAGAAAAAAAATATAAATCATTTTCATGAAAAGCTTAAGCTTGTATCAAAAAGCAAAAATATTAATTATTTGAAATATAATAATTTAAGAAATGTGAGGAAATTTACAATTTTCCAGCATTTTAAAAATTTTGACAAAATGTTATCAACATAATTTTGTATTAAAATGATTATTGCTTTTTTTATTACATCTTTTTTAATAACTCTTTCAGTATTAGGTTATGGTTTATTAAGTGCTAAAATTTTGAACTTTAAATATAATGATTATAATTTTGGTTTATTAGGTATTTTAGGATTATTTTTTTTATCAATAGTTTCAAGTTATACACATATTTTTTTTTCACATAATTTTTTTCATAATTTAATAATTATAATGATTGGATTATTTTTACTTTTTTCTTTTCGAAAAAAAAATCAAAAAATATTCAAAAAAAATCTTACTCATATTTTAATAATTTTTTCATTATTGTTTATTGCATTAATCCTAGCAAAAACTAATGAGGATTATTCTTATTATCATTTACCTAATTCATTACAATTTGCACAACAAAAATTACAATTTGGAATTGGCAATTTAAATCATGGATTTAAGCACATTAGCTCCCTCTTTATGTTGCAGTCTTTGAATTATGTTCCATTATTTAATCATTATCTTTTTAATTTAACCAATTTCATTTTTTTAGTTTTATTTGTTCAATTCATATTGATTGAAATTTATCATAGATCAAAAATAAATAATAATTTATCGCAAATTTTTTTGACCTTTTTTTTAATTTTATTTTTAGTTAAATTTAGCAGAATTGCTGAATATGGATCAGATCTTGCAGGTCAGATAATTATTTCAATTTATATATTTTTTATTATTGAGATAGTTTTTAACAATGAACTCAACAGACAAAAAATAACTGATTATATTAAGCTAACATTAATCCTCTTGGTTTTTGCAATTACAACTAAATTTATTCTTTCTATTTATTTTTTGTTTTTCATACTAGCTTTTTTCATATTAAAAAATAAAATTGAGATATTCAAAAAAATTCTTGAAAAGAAATTTTTAATTATTTTAGCATTACCAACAATATTTTTTCTTTTTTTTAACTTTACGTCAACTGGTTGCATTTTATATCCAGTAGAGTTTACTTGCTTTAGTGAAAAATTCAGTTGGGCTCTTTCCTCAAACACTGTAAATAATTTAAATTTTCACTATGAGATATGGTCCAAAGGAGGCAGGGGTCCAAATTTTGAAATTGAAAATCAAGAAGCCTACATAAACTCCTTCAATTGGGTATCACATTGGTTTTTTAATTATTTTTTTACTAAAATTTCAGATTATTTATTAGTTTCTATCTTAATTATTTTTATATTTGGTCTTTTTTTCTTAAAAGAGATATTCTTCATTAAAAGTTTTGTAAAAAAAAAAAATATTAATAGTCTATTATTTTATGTTATATCAGTTTCAGTTTTTTTATTATGGTTTTTAAATTTTCCATCACTAAGATATTCAGGTTACATTATTGTTTTTCTTTTAATAATTTTCCCAGTAATTTACTTTTTAAATCATAAAATAGATTTTAAGAGAGAAAAAATTCTTAAAAAAATTTCAATTATTTTTTTGATAAGTTATACAATTTTCCTTGTTAAAAATTTAGACAGAATTAATGATGAACTTAGTGTTAAAATTCACAATCATCATAATTTTAACAATTTTCCATTTTATTGGGTGGAAGATACTAATTACGAAAAAATATTTATTAATGGTCACGAATTATATAAAACCAAAGGTAAATGCTGGGATATTCCTTCAACTTGTGTTCGCACAACAGAAAACTTACGAATTACCAAATTTAAAAGTTATATATTTTATTCATTTAGATGATTGATAAAAAACCATTAGTTTCAATAATTATTACTTATCTAAATAAGAGGAGATTTATTAGTAAAACTTTAAGCTCAGTGTTAAATCAAACATATAAAAATTTTGAATTAGTATTTGTTTATGATGATACAAATAAAAATGATTTAGCATTTATTAAAAAATTAATAAAAAAATTTAGAAAAAAAAAATTGATAGTTAACAAACATAACCTAGGTGTTGCAAAATCTAGGAATATTGCTTTAAAAGCATCCTCTGGATCATATATAGCATTTATTGACTCCGATGATACTTGGAAAAAAAAAAAATTATCAACTCAGATTAATTATATGATTAAATATTCCTCTGATTTAACTTTTACTTCTTACAATATCATAAATCATAATGATAAAATATTAGGAGAAAGAAAAGTAACTAAAGATGCTAAGTATCATCAAATTTTTAAATCCAATCCTATCGGTTTAAGCACTGTTGTCATCAATAAGAAAAAAATCAAAAAACCTAGATTTCCCTTTCTCAAAACACAAGAAGATTTTGCATTATGGTTACAGTTGTTAAGAAAGGGTCATAGATTAAAACATTTTAAACCTTGCCTGACTAATTGGAGGAAAACACAAGGATCTTTGTCCTCAAACATTTTTCAAAAAATTATTGATGCTTTTCGATTGTATTACTTTTACGAAAAAAAAAATTTTGTATTTTCGATTTATAGTGTAATAGTACTTAGCTATAATAAATTTATCAAAAATTAATTTAAATTGAAAAAAAAAGCACTCATAACAGGAATTACAGGCCAAGACGGTTCATACCTGGCGGAATTTTTGCTTAAAAAAGGATATATTGTTCACGGTATTAAAAGAAAATCATCAACATTTAATACTAATAGGATAGACCATATATATAAAGATTTTCATGAAGCCAAAAATTTCTTTTTACATTATGGTGATTTAGCAGACTCAAATAGCTTATTTAATGTTGTAAACAAAATAAAACCCCATGAAATTTATAATCTTGGTGCTCAAAGCCATGTTGGACATTCATTTGAAATACCAGAATATACATCAGAGGTTACAGGAATTGGTTGCTTAAGAATATTGGAGGCTATTAGATTTCTCGGTTTAAAAAAAACAAAATTTTATCAAGCTAGCACATCTGAGCTTTTTGGTGAAAAACATAAAGGTATAAATTCATTTGATGAAAAATCATTGATGGTGCCAAAATCTCCATATGGTGTTTCTAAACTCTATTCTTACTGGATAACGAAAGTTTATAGAGAAGCCTATGGACTTTTCACCTGCAACGGTATTTTATTTAATCACGAAAGTCCAAGAAGAGGAGAAACTTTTGTTACAAGAAAAATAACAATGTACTTTGCTAAAAAAATTTTTGGTTCAAAGGATATTTTATATTTAGGTAATCTAAATGCTAAAAGAGATTGGGGTCATGCAAAAGATTATACAGAAATGCAATGGAAAATTTTACAACAATCAAAACCTGACGACTATGTAATTGCTACGGGAAAAACTACTAGTGTAAGAGATTTTGTAAATGAATGCTGTAAATACCTTAAATTAAAAATAATTTGGGAAGGGAAAGGTGCCAACGAGAAAGCTTATCTAGTTAAAGGTAAAAAAAAGGACTTAATTATTAAAGTAGATAAAAAATATTATAGACCCCTAGAAATAGATTATTTAAAAGGAAATCCAAAAAAAGCACTTAAAAAACTCAACTATAAACTCAAACATAATTTAAAAGATTTAGTTAAGGAAATGATTGACTCAGATATAGAGCTCTACAAAAGAAAGTGAATGAAAAAATCTGATAATGTTTTTATTGCTGGACATAATGGTCTTGTTGGTAGTGCGGTTCATGACCTATTAAAAAAAAAGGGTTTTAAAAATATTATTACTGTCAGTAGAAAAAGTCTTGATCTCAGAAATTTTGCTAAATTAGAAAAATTTTTTAAAAATAAAAAAATTGATTATATGATTATGGCTGCAGCTCGAGCTGGAGGAATTATGGCCAATAGTCAAAATCAAAAAGATTTTTTTTTAGAAAATGTTGAAATACAAAATTCACTATTAAAGTTAGCTTTAAAAAAAAAAATCAAAAGAACAATTTTTTTAGGGACATCATGTATTTATCCAAAATTTTCAAAAATACCTATTAAAGAACACTACCTTTTAAGTGGTAAGTTAGAAAAAACAAATCAATGTTATGCAATTGCAAAAATTTCAGGTATTAAACTTTGTGAAGCACTAAAAGAGGATTTTAAATTAGATATAATTTGTTTAATGCCAACAAATGTTTATGGATTTAACGATAATTTTAATAAAACAAATGGGCATGTTATACCAGCAATTATAACTAAAATAAGTGAGGCTTATAAAAAAAACAAAAAAAAAGTTAAACTTCTCGGAACTGGCAGACCCCTAAGAGAGTTTATACATGCTGAAGATTTAGCATCAGCTATTTATTTTTGTTTAAAAATTAAGAAATCAATAATTGATCAAAAATTTAAATCAAAACTTCCGATTCTCAATGTAGGATCTAGTGATGAAATTTCGATTAAAAAATTAGCACATTTAATTGCAAAATTTTTGAATTTTAGAGGGAAAATAATTTTTGATAAAAAATCACCAGATGGCACGTTTAGAAAAAAATTAGACTCTTCGATAATAAATAAATTGGGGTGGTCGACTAAAATAAACTTTGTGGATGGTTTAAAAAGAGTTATTGAAAATAGAAAAAAATAATAATGAACATTGATAGTTCAATTTATATAATTTTGATTTTTTTATTTTATTTCTTTTTACTTAAAAAATTTCCCTTATTAAATGATGATATTTCATCATCAAATCATAAAAAATTAGTTGGAGGTAAATTAATTCCTATATTATTAGGAGGGCCATACTTAATAACTATTATCTTAATTTATGCTCCTAATAATTTCTACCCAATTAAATTAATCTTTTGTTTAATAGTAATTTTAGGTCTCATGTCAGATAAGAATTTTTTACCAAATCCAAAATTAAGACTTATAATACAAATTTTATTACTTGTTTTAATTGTCTATAATCAGGAATTAAAAATAGAGGATCTTCGTTCTGGCCCTTTAAATTTTTTGTTATCTAATGATATATTTAACATTTGTTTTACAGTTTTTTGTTTGGCAATATTGATAAATGGATGCAATTTTATTGATGGGCTTAATGGGCTACTTGTAGGTTACTTAATTTTTTCATTAATTTCTATTTTTTATATTACCTCAACAAATACAAATCTTAATTTGATAGATAGAGAGTTTTTAAATATTTTTTGGGTTTCATTAGTAATTTTTTTTATTTTTAATATTTTTGGATTAGTTTACTTGGGTGATAGTGGCAGTTATATTATCTCAGTTGTAATAGGTTTTTATCTTATACAAATCAGCTCAATTAATAATTCTCTTTCTCCATACTACATAGCATTAATTTTATGGTATCCAGCATTTGAAAATTTATTTTCCTTAATGAGGAGGATAATTAAACAAAAGAAAGTGTCAGGAGCAGACAATCATCACTTGCACCAACTATTTTATTTATATTTAAAAAATCGAAACTTTTTTAATAAGAAATATTTGAATTCATTTTGCTCAATTATAATCTTAATGTATAATTTACCAGGTTTTCTAATCTCTTGTTTGTTCCCATCAAAAACAAATATTTTAGTTTCAGTTATATTATTGAATTTAATTACGTATTTACTATTTTATAATTTTTTTATTAAACAACTTAAAAATGAAAAATAATTTAAACATTTCAATTAGAATAAGAAAACCATCTTTAAAAGCATTAACTTTTTTTTTGCCTGCAATTCTTTCAAATTCATATGAGGGGATGCATTTATAGCTCATATTAAAAATTTTCATTTTAATAGGCAGCTCTACACAAAATCTAAAATCGTTTGATTTTATATCTAATTTTTTAAAAGAGTCAGTATTACCCATCAGGTAAGTATAGAGAATATCAGTAATTTTTAATGAAAAAAGAATATTGCCTAATTTAGAAAATATCTTATTCCCTATGAAGGTAATGATTGTATCATCTTCACTTCCACCTAGGTTTTCATATCTTGTTGTATAAACAAATTCATTATTTTGAATCAGTTGATACATTTTCTTAAGATCTTTTTTTTCAAAAGAACCATCAGCATTAAAGATACAAAAATATTTTGTATCACATGCTATAATAGCCTCTTTAAGAGAGTTTCCGTAACCAGTTCCAGATTGATAAAAAATATTTATTTTCTCATATTTCTTTATAGCATTAATAGTTTCTGTATCATTTTCTTTAAGTGAAACAGTAATATTTAAATCATATTCATTTAAAGTTTCGATAACAGCCGGAAGAGACTCACTTTCATTTTTAGCTGGAATTATTAATGTTAAATCATTCATTATTTATTTGTTTAAAAATTGTTTGAATAGATAATTCATTACTTATCCGATTAAAAGTGGTTTTCTTAAAATCTTTATGAGCAAATATAGTAGATAAAGCACTATTGTCCTCATTTGTAATTCTAGATCCGTGATCAGAAAGAATTATTATTCTGAAATTGTCTAATGGATTTACTTTTTTTAAGAATTGATCAATAAATTCGATGACACAATTTCTTTCAATATTATGTTGTTTAATTTTTTCATCCTTGGTCATAAAAATATTTAAGTTGCTTAAGATTGCACTGTACTTACAATTTTTGTTAAAACCGTAGGGTTGATGTGGAACAAGTAAATGCATAAAAACAAGATCGTATTTTTTGGATAAAATTTCATCTCTTGAGTAATTTAAAATATTTTTTACAAACAATTTTTCTCCCTCTGGCTCAAGAGTTGACGTTATAAAATTAATTTGTTTTAAAAACCTCCATACAAACTTGCTTGCTATTGACCCATTTAATGCCCAACTTGAGATTATATTTGAAAATGAGTCAACTTGTGCATCAATTATATCAAGTTTAAAAGGGTTATATTGATAACATTTAAAAACATGATCATGGTTACAAAAATTTAAATGTATATTTTGTATAACCGATATTGATTTAAAATTTTCAAAAAAAAGATTTCTATTAACTTCATATTCGATGAAATAATTTTTAGATGGTTTTACAAATTTTTTATCTCCAGGATTTAATTCATCTTTAAAATTAATTAATGATGTTATTGAGGCAACACTATTTCTTGAAATTGAATTTGACCTTGTATAGTAATCAAAATTAAATTTTTGAAAAAGTTTTTCAAAATTATCATTTACTCTACTACCGTCATCTGATTTACTTGATAGTGAATTAAAGCCAGACATTTCGTCCCATATCATTACTAAGGTTGTCTTATCAAAAGTATTTGTATTTACTTTCTTAAAATAAGGTATTTTTTTATAACTTTTAGTGTTATCAAAAATATTAAATATTAATAAAGTTAATAAAGTAGTTATAAATATTATTGATATTTTACTTTCACTTAAATTAAATCTTAAAAAAAAGATTGATATGAACAATATAAAGAGGACTATTAAACTTGGAATATAAATAATATCAAAATATTTTAAAAAAAATACTATATTAGATTGTATTAGACCATTAAAAAGTCCTAAATGGTTATCCAAACCATAAACGATTATTAAACTTTGATAAATAGCTTGATAAACTCTTTTTTTATTTTCTAATATTTTTAGAAAAAAAAAATTTAAAAAACATAGTATAAGAAAAAAAATTAAAACTAAAAATAATTCAAAAAAATTTAAGTTCGATTTAATTATAAAAATAGGAAAAAAACACAAAAAGAAAATTATATTATATCTTAAATTCATATAAAGTTCTTCCAGACTCATTTACTAAATTTTTAGATAAAATTGTAGATTCTTTATTTAAGATATTTTCAAAGACTTCTTGATTATAGCTTGGGAAAATATCACCTTTTAGTTCCAACATTTTTTTCACAGTAATGTCATTTTTTGGAATAAATTCTATCAATCCGTTTGGTGCTAATGACAGTATCCATAAAATTACTTGATCCAAGGGTATATTTTTTGCAATTGCTAAGTGATGTTCAAAAGCTAACGCTATAACTGCATCAAATTTTGCTCTTTCTTTAAAACTTTTTCTCTCTTTTTCATTCCATCCCAAATTTGTGCTTGGATTAGAGGCATCAAAATATAATGGTAAAAAATTTAACTCATCATTCTTTGATTTCAAATATGCATTGTCGATTGCGTTGATATCAAAATCAAAACCAATAACATTTTTGCAACCATTTTTAAGTGCTAAATTTGAGTAAATACCATCATTACAACCAAGATCTGCGATTAGATTAAATTGATTTTTTTCAAAAAATTTTTTAACAATATCTTTTTTTAATTTTTCCTCCTCTTTACTGTAGGAATTATTTGATGAATAATCATCCCATGTAGTAATAGATTTATTATCCTTAAGAGTAGATATAAAATTTCTAAGTTGAGTCAATATTGATATCAAGTTTTTCTTAGAAAAATTTTTTTTTTGTTTTATAGGTTTTAGAGATTTTTTTGTGGTAAATTTTTGATTAAGTTTATTTAATATATAAACATGAACAAATATATTATATGAAAATTTGTCAAAAATATTTAATAATTTATCTAATTCATCAGTTTCAATACCTTCTAGATTTCCTTTAAACCAATTATTAAATTTTATTCCTTTTTTTGATTTTAAGATAAGTGGATTTAGAAAATTTTCACAAAATTGTTTATGACCCAACCATGGTTCACCTTCATTATATTTTATGATAGACAAAACATCTATAAAAATTGGTTTACTTCCCCTGAATTGAATATTATAGGCACTGGCATCAACTAAAGTTGCATCTAAATCTAGTAAGAATAGATTGAACTCTAGGTGAAATAAAGCAGCATCTTTAAGTTGATTAAATGACCATTCGTATGGATAAGAAATATATGGGATACACTCATGTTCCAATATTAAATTATTATTTTGATTTTTTAATACATCACTATCCTCAAAAATTTTAGTATTTATTAAAAATTTTTTTTCAATTGCTTTATTTAGGATTTTTTCCTGGGCTAGAAATTCAAATCTTTTTTTTCCAGACTCACTGAGTTTTCTAAGGACCTTATTTTCATAATAAAATATTTTTCCAGCTGGATCTCTAAATGATCCTGTTTCTTCAATCATCAGATCTTTTTATATCTTTTTCGTTTTTTTTTCTGTTAAAAATTTTATGAATAATTGTTTTAAATTTTGTCCAATAAATTGAAATTGTAGCTACACTAGCTGCTATAAAACCTAAAATTGCTTGTAAAATTATACTTCCTGTACCTGGGTCTAAATAAGCAAATGCTTTTGAAGGCACAATAATCAGAATTGAAAGATAAGTTAAGATTTTAACTTTGTTCATAAATAAAGATTAATATACTTTATTAATCTCATATCAATAAAATTTTGACTATATTCAGGCTTAAGTACAATACGAAATATAAGTAAATTGTAACAACATTTTTTAATAAAAAAATAGATTTATTCAAATTGAAATTAAAAAGTAACAAGATTAAAATGAAAATGGTTGGACTAAAATTTGCTTGCCATAAAGTAAGCTGGGGATTTGATAAAATTAAGCATACAAATAAAATTAAGTTTTTATAATCGAATAAAAAAATATTGATTAAAAGTAAAAAGGAAAAAAGACTAATTATAAATAATAATATATCATTTTTAAAAACAAACCTCGAAAAATTATAAAAAAAACCTCCACCAGAATTTGTCAAATTGTAAAAATAAGTAAAGTCAAAAAAATAACAAGAGATTAAGAAAATAGCGATATAAATTATTTTAAAAATTCTTAATTTAACAAGCTCTTTAATTTTAATTTCAAAATTTTTCGAAAAGATAAAAGGAAGTAAATAAAATAAAAAGATTGAAGTAATTATAATTATTTTATTAGATACGTTGTTAATTGAGTAAAAATCTTCCCCAATATCCCACCCATTACTATTAAAAATAAAATTAATATCAATGTAGAATAAGTAATAAAAAAAAGGAAAAGATAGAATTAAATTACAAAGAATTATCAATAATAAATTTTTGGAAAATTTGAAATGCAAAAAAAATGAAAAAAAGAAAAAAATTACAAAAATTCCAAAATTTGGACTCGAGTATGCAGATAAAGCTAAAAAAAAAGTATTTAATAAAGAATTTTTAAGTGTGTTTTTATTTTCTTTAAACTTAAGAAAATAATAAATTGAAATTGAAAAAAATAATATTCCTAATAAATGGGGGTCTGGCCAAATAGAATAAGACCTAAAGGTAGGAAATAAAATTAATATCGAAGCTAGAAGTTTAAGATTGTTTTTTGGTGTTGTCTTAAAAATTTTTTTTAATGACTTATAAAAAAAAACAGGAATTATCAAAAAAATATGAAGAAAAAATATTCTTTGAAAGAATTCACTCAATGGTAAAATTGATCTTAAAATATAAAAAAAAGGTGAATGTCTATGCCCTAATTCATCATAGTTCAATAAAGTATTAAAAAAATCATTTCTAAAATTTTCTGAGATATGATAATGACCTCCATAATCAATATAAGCACCACCAATTAAATCTTCATTAAAATAAATTCCTACAAATAAAGAGAAATAAAGTATTGTTAATAAAATTATTGTATGTTTTTTAGTCACCATTTAATTTTGTAATATAATAGATAACAGACACTAAATGAAAGATATAATTAAAATTTTATTAAATATATTTGATTTTTTTACCCAACAAAAAATAGTAAAAAAAATTAAATTTGAACTTAAAAACCAAAAATCTATTTCTTTAATAGACGTAGGATCCCATAAGGGTGAATATATAAAAAGTATAAAAAAAAATTTTAATATTAAACAAATTTATGGTTTTGAACCAAATAAGGATATTTTTGAAATATTGAATAAAAATTTTTCCTCCGAAAAAATAAATTTGTATAATAAAGGAATTTCTAATGAGAAAGGTGTAGTTTATTTAAATAAAAATATTGAATCCTCATCATCATCGATAAATAATCTAAATTATAATTCCAAATATTTTAAAAAAAAATTCCGTTTATTAAATTTTTTTAATACAAAAAAAGTAACTACAAAAATGAAAATTGAAGTAGTTAGATTAGATGAATTTATGAGTCAAAATAAGATAATAAATATTGATTTATTGAAAATTGATACAGAAGGTTTTGAATATAATGTTTTAAAAAGCCTTGGTTCAAGATTATCTGATATTAAATTAATTCATTTCGAGCACCACTTTGATGATATGATTATTAAAAA
>MDTG01016084.1_pt1 | contig 12872 bp, 12 predicted proteins | sample 811421 | NCBI WGS metagenome assembly MDTG01 (sample SAMN05326645, study PRJNA326480) | marine metagenome | isolation source: seawater | place: Pacific Ocean: South East | collected 2011
CAAAAGACATACTGGAAATTTGCTCAAACTTTTTGCAAATAAACTTGGTATAAAAAATTATAAAATTTTTACTAACAAGAAAATTAGGAATAAAAATAAATTATTCATCAATTGGAAAGTTCCTAAAGAATGGAAAATAAAGTCATATCCGAAAAAAAACTGGAAAGAGTTGATAAAAAAAATAAATCAACATAAGAAAATTAAAATTGAATGGCAAAAAAATAATGGTGATCTAAAATATCTTATAAAACAAATTAAAGAGAGTAAAATTATTATATCCGTAGTTAGTCTAGCTTGTCACCTTGCAATACTATTTAATAAGAAACTAATTACTCTCTCTGGCCCAAATTACTTTCAAGATTTAAATTTATATAGTAATAATAAAACAATATTTACAAAAAAAAAATGTATGGTTCATAAAAAAATATTAAATGTTAAATATTCAAAGTGCAACTGTATGAAGTTTATAGATAATAATGAAATTTTAAAAATATTGGTTCATGAAATATAATTTAGTTTTTAAACCAATAAAGGTTGGGAAATCTTACATAAAAAATAGAATTGTAGGTTCAGCAGTTAGTTTAAATCATGCGAATAATGATGGTTCAATATCAAATGAAGTTATTAGCTATTACAGTAATCTAGCAAAAAATAATGTTGGATTAGTTGTAGTTGGAGGAGCATCAGTCTCAAAAGAGGGTAAAGTCACAAAAAATGAAATTCATATAGAAAATACAAAAAAACATATAAAAGGGTTAAAAAAATTATCACAAAGTATTAAAAATTATGGAGCTAAGGCAGTCTTGCAAATATGTCATGTTGGTGCACAAGGCAATCCAAAACTATCTGGTCATAGAATAGTTGGTCCATCAAAATATATATCTCCAGATATTGGGATAGAATGCGATGTTTTAGAAATAAATGAAATAAAACACATTGAAAAGAAATATGTAGATGCAATAGAAATTGCAGAAAAAACAGGTTTTGACTTTTTTGAATTGCATATGGCACACGGTTATCTTCTTCATGAATTTCTTTCACCTTTCACTAATAAAAGAAAAGATGCTTACGGTGGATCTGAAACAAATAGATTCCGAATAATTAGAAATATATTAGAAAACTTAAAAAAAAAAATTGATATATCAAAAATTGGTATAAGGATTTCAGGTGATGATTATATTGCCACAGGTTTAAATATTTCAAAACAAAAAAATTTAATTAAACTTTTAGATAGCTATGGAGTGGCTTATTACACAGTAACTGCAGGATTATATGAGACTGCAAAATTCAAATACATAAATATGAAAAATGGAAATTACTGGAATTATTCAGAGCAATTAAAAAAACTAACAAAAAAAACTGTAATTACACAAGGAGGTATAAGCTCAATAAGTGAAGGTGAAAAACTTTTATTAAAAAAAAAGGGAGATTTGTTTGGCATGGCGCAGGCGTTAATAGCTGATCCTGAGATTGTAACAAAAACTATAAATAATAATGAAAATTTAGTTTACGAATGTTTAGCTCATGTAAAAGTTGGATCATGTCACAGATGTAGATACTTAAAACAGAAAGATTATAGTTTTTCCTGCGTTACACCAACGTCTTGGCAGCCCAAACTTTTGAATTCAAAATCAAGAACAAAAGATCTTAATTTTTGGAAGAAAACAATTGAGAAACTTAAAAATAGTTAGAATAGTATAATTTTTTATTAAAAATTTGTTTGTAACTATATTTTTTTGAATTAAATATTCTTATTTCAATACTCACTCTTGTGAACAATCCATTATTTAAACTACTTCCGTGTAAAATATTTGGGTGGTGGATAATACCTTGTCCTAACTTAAGTTGTGGTCTAATAAATCTATATTTTTTTACATATCTCTTATCTAAATCATTTGAATTATAAAAATTTTTTTTTGACAGTTTTTTTCTAGGGTGAGAATTTATGTGGCTTCCTTTTGCATATCGCAATGTATATTTTTTATTCAAACCTATTATAGGAATCCAAATTGTGATAAATGAGTCAAAATTTTTATTATATTCAAATTTTTTATTAAACGCATCAATGTGAACAACACCACTTTCTCTATTTTTATTTGGTCGAACTACTCTAAAGCCAGCCTTGTTTTTTAATATTTGATTATTTTTCAATAACCCAATCCAAAATATTTTATACTCTGAGTGACCCCAATATAATGATAAAAATTTTCTTATTTTTGATCTAAAATTTTTTTTATGAAAGATACTTTTGTCTAAATCGATAAATCGATTTGATGCGTTAAAAATTGAGAAATGTTGTTTATTAGTCAGATTATCTTTATGAAACAATCTTAAATTTTTAATTATATGGTCATTAAATGAGTTGTTAATTTTTTTTAATATTTGTTTTTCTATTTTCAAAATTTCTTTTTTATTTAATAGGTCAATTACTACATATCCATTATTAAAGAATTGATTTATTTTTTTTTTCACTTAGCAATTAAAGTTTATTTTTTTTTATCATTAATCTTGATTTGTCAATTAAAACTAAAATGAGATAAAGGTGTGCCATTTCAATTTGATTATAAATCATTGAATTTACCCAAAAATTTAAACCTTTTTTATTAATTATATTTAATTTATTTTTTTTTCTCATTCCTGAAAATGAAATTAATTCAATATTTTTTGAAATACAGAATTTAGCCGCCTCAACAATATTTTGAGACATTCCTGAAGAAGAAATTATTATTACCAAATCTCCCTTGGAGTAATAATGTTCTATTGCTTTTTTCATCCAATTTTTTTGACTATAATCATTACTGAAGCAAGTAATTAGAGATGGGTCTGAAAGTGGTATCGATTGTATTTTCAAATTTTTCATTAAATCTACTGATACATGTGAGGCTATTGCAGCACTTCCTCCATTCCCACAAATAATGATTTTTTTTTTTAAGTTTCTAATTTTATAAAAAACTGTAATTACTTTATCCAAATCTGATAATAATTTAGTATCAGTTTTTATCAATTTTATAAAAGATCTAAGATATTTATTGTAAAATTGATTATTTAAATACATTTGTTAAAGAAATTTATATTGTAAATATTATAATTTCAAATTATATCAAATTTATTTTAAAAAATACTACAAATTTATTCTATTTATTATTGTTTATTAACTAATGAAAAAAAAAATAGCACTTGTTACAGGGGGGGCCGGATTTATTGGGAGTCATTTAGTTGATTTACTAATTAAAAAAAATTTCGAAGTAAGAGTAATTGATAATTTACAAGGAGGACATCTTAAAAACCTAAAACATCACAAAAAAAACAAAAATTTAATTTTCAAAAAAATAGATATTAATAAATTGTCAAAATCTGAAACTATCTTTAAAAATGTAAAATACGTTTTCCACCTAGCGGGAATTGGTGATATTGTTCCCTCTATTGATAATCCTAAGAATTATCTTTTGACAAATGTTCAAGGTACAGTCAATGTGCTAGAAGCTTCACGTTATGCTAAAGTAAAAAAATTTGTCTATGCAGCTTCATCATCATGTTATGGAATAAATAAAAAAATGGTCGAAGAAAAAGATTTGATTGATCCTCAATATCCTTATGCATTAAGTAAAAATTTAGGTGAGCAAGTGTGTATGCATTGGCACAAAGTTTATAATTTACCTGTAAACTCGATGAGAATTTTTAATTGCTATGGACCTAGGGTAAGAACCACTGGTGCTTATGGAGCAGTTTTTGGAGTTTTTTTTAAACAAAAACTTTCAGGAAAACCTTTAACTGTTATAGGTAACGGAAAGCAATCTAGAGATTTTATTTTTGTGTCTGATGTAGCGGATGCCTTTTTCAAAGCAGCCATAACCAAGGTAAAAGGTGAAATTTTTAATTTAGGAAATAGTAAACCTCAATCAATTAACAAATTAGTTAAATTAATTAAAAGTGAAATTGTTACAATAGCTGATCGACCAGGTGAGCCAAAAAAAACTTGGGCAAATATTAATAAAATTAAAAAACTATTAAGATGGAGACCTAAGGTTAATTTTGAAAAAGGTGTTAAACAAATGTTAAACGAAATTAATTACTGGCAAGATGCCCCCTTATGGAGCCCTAAAAAAATAAAGAACGTCACTAAAAGCTGGTTTAAATATTTAAATAAAAAATTATAATTAATTAATTATTATTTGTTTAATTTAATTTGATGAAAAAAAACAAAAATAAATATATGTGGTCAAAAAGTGCAGTATTATTCAAACAACTTAAACCTTTAAAAATAATTAAAATAAATTTACCAAATCTTAAAAAAGGTCAAATTTTAGTAAGGATAAAATATAGTGGAGTTTGCGGAAGTCAAATTCTTGAGCAAAAAGGCGGTAGGCCATATACAAAAAAATATTTACCCCACATGTTAGGACATGAGGCATCAGGAATTGTTATCAAAGTTGGTCCAAATGTTAAAAAAGTTAAATCAAATGATAAAGTAATTTTGAGTTGGATTAGTGGTAAAGGGTGTAATAGCGGTGGTATAAAATTAAAATATAGAAATACAAAAATAAACGGTGGTCCTTTAACAACATTTAATTCATATAGTATAGTATCTGAAAACAAAGTTTTTAAAAAACCAACATTTTTATCAATGAAAAATGCTGCGTTATATGGATGTGCAATTCCTACTGGTGCAGGAATGATATTAAATCAACTTAAAAGAAGATCTAAAAATGAATTAATATTTTTATTTGGTTTAGGAGGTGTTGGGCTTGCATCATATCTTGCTCTTAAGAGTCTAGGTTATAAAAAGATTATAATTGTTGAAAAAAAAATCACTACTTACAAAGCAAAAATTATCAAAAAACTTAGATTAAATTTTATTCAAAATAATCAAAAAAATTTTGTTAAAAAATTTAACGATCTAAAGATGGATAAAAAAACTGTTTTTATAGACACATCTGGTGATATATCTGTATTACAATTTTGTATAAATCAATCAAAACCCAAAGATACTATATTATTTGCCTCTCATCCTATGGATCAAAAAAAAATATTTATTAAACCTCTTGATTTTATAAATGGAAAAAAAATAATTGGTTCTAGAGGAGGAAACTGTAAACAAGATGAAGATATAATGAAAATAAGTAAATTTTTTAAAAAAAATAAAATCAATTATAATTTATTTCATTCAAATAAAATCTATAATTTAGAAAATATTAATAAAGCATTTAACGACTTAATCAATGGAAATATTATAAGACCAATTATAAAATTAAATTAGAGCTTATGAAAAAAAAATTAAAGTTATTAGTTACAGGTTCGAATGGTTTAATTGCAAAAACTTTTATAAAAACATACAATAAAGATTATAAGATTATCACGTGTACCAAAAATGATTCTTTATCTTTGGCTTTAAAATCAAGACCAGATATGATTGTAAATGCAGCAGGCGACCAATATGACGAAACAAGAATGCTAAATACAAATTTAAATTTAGTAATTAGACTTCTAGAATATTGTAAAAAAAATAAGTCTAAACTTATTCAATTTGGCTCCTCTGCAGAATATGGGTTATGTAAAAAACCCTCTAATGAAGATTTCAAATTAAATCCAGCAACATTATATGAAGCAACCAAATCTGCCGCATCAATGATGGTAACTGGATACTCAAAAGCGTACTCTATCAAAGCTATTGTCGTAAGACCTTATAGTGTTTACGGACATCATATGAAACTAGATAGACTTATCATGATGATAATAAACAATCTCAACTCAAATAAAAAAATGAATATATATAGAGCTAAACACGATTTTATTTATGTAAAAGATTTTAATCGAGCATTAAACACAATTATAAAAAAAAATGATAAGTGGGAATATGGTGAAATTATTAATATTGGATCGGAAAAACAATTAAGTAATGAGCAGGTTATGAAAATAATAACTAAAGTCTTTAAGAATAAGGGAAATTTTCAAGTGATAGACAAATTTTATAAACCCTGGGACTCTGATAATTGGGTTTCAAATTGTAAACACTTAAGAAAAAAATATAATTTTAAGTTACATTATTCTTTTGAAAAAGGAATGAAAGATTTTAAGAATGAATTATATAAAGATAGCCAATCACAATTAAAAAAATTATGAAAAAAAAAATATTTGAATTAAAAGAACTCTCAAAAATTTGTTTTAATTTAAAAAAAAATAAAAAAAAGATTTCTCTTTGCCATGGTGTTTTTGACTTATTACATCCTGGACATATAAATCATTTTCAACAAGCAAAAGAAGGGTCTGATATTTTGATTGTTTCTGTCACATCTGACAAAAATGTGATAAAAGGACCAGGTAAGCCTTATTTTACCGAAAAGTTAAGACTTGATTCTTTAGCAGCTTTAGAAGTTATAGATTTTGTAGTTTTGAGCGAACATAAATCAGCGGTAAATATTATTAAAAATCTTAAACCAACATATTACGTTAAAGGAAGTGATTATAAAAATTCAAATGAAGATGTAACCGGAAAAATAACCTCTGAAGTTAAAGAAGTAAAAAAACATGGTGGAAACATAATTTTTACCTCCGGAAAAGTATTTAGTTCAAGCAAAATAATTAATAAAGAGTTTTTTTATAACGATGAACAGAATAAATTTTTTAGAAAGTTGAAACAGAGATATAACAATCAAACAATAATTAAGTATGTAGATAAATTATTAAATTTTAATCCCCTAATAATTGGAGAAAGCATTATAGATGAATATGTTTTTTGTAATCCAATAGGAAAATCTGGCAAGGAAACATACATGGTATTACAAAAAGAAAAGACTGAAAAATATTTAGGTGGTGTATTATCAATGGCACAAAACTTGAGTATATTTGTTAAAAAACTAAACTTATTAACGTCTTTAGGTACTATTGAAAGTCATAAGAAAAAGATAATCAAAGAGTTAAAGAAGAACATTAATTTAAGTTATATTCTAAAAAAAAATAGTCCAACAATACTAAAAAAAAGATTTCTTGAGTCTATTGATAATACAAAATTATTAGGAATTTATTCAATAAGCAATGAGGAATATTCAAAATATGAGGAAGAGAATTTAATCAAAAAATTTCAAAAAATTAAGAGAAATGTAGATTTGATTATACTAAGTGATTATGGTCATGGTTTTTTTAGTAATAAAATCAGAAATGAAATAAATAAATTAAAAATGTTTAAAGCGATAAATGTTCAAGTAAATTCATCTTCGATAGGATATAATACTATTTCAAAATATAAAAAAGCTGATTTGGTTCTGATGAATGAAAAAGAACTACGTCATGAATTAAGAGATAAAATTTCAAATCACATTGATTTAATTAAAAAATTACAAAAAATTATTAAATGTAAATATATAGCTATTACTAGAGGAAAAAAAGGAGCAACTATTTTTTCTACAAAAACTAAGAAAAGTATCCAAGTACCAGCATTTGCAAGAAATGTAGTAGATAAAGTTGGAGCAGGAGATACATTATATCCAATATTATCTTTATGTTTGAAAGGTAAAATACCAATGGATCTCTCTTTATTTCTTGCATCGATTTCTGCTGCAATTAACTCTGAAAATTATGCTAGTAAATATACTTTAAACAAAATTTATTTTAAAAAATTTATTGAACATTGTTTAAAATAAATCACTTTTTGTATCTTGCTATATACAATAAATACGCTGAATATTTTTTAAAAAATTTTGGATTATAAAAATTATTCAATTTATTGCTGAAATTTTTTTCTATGAGTGAGGTTGGTAAAATTTTGAAAAATAATGGTTTCTTTTTGTATTTAAAATTATTTTTTTTAAAAAGATTATCGAAATACTCTTCACTATAAAGTTTATAATGACCATGTATTTTTTCACTTTGAGTAAGTTGGTTAATATTTTTAATTAGACCCAACTGTAATCCAAGTATTCTATGAAGAGAGTATTTGTTATTGAAAAGTAAATAAAAATTTGATTTTTTTTTTTTACAATGTTTTAAAATTTTTTTTAAAAGTCCGTACGGTCTTTCTATATGTTCAATAGTTCCAATAAAAAAAATATCTTTTACCTCTTGAGGAATTAAAATTTTATCATTTAAAATTTTATTATAAATTATTTTTTTATCTTTAATGCTTGTATTTAATATATCGGTACAAAAAACTTTATTATAAAATTTTCTTAATATTTTACTCTGTCTAAAATTTCCCGAACCAATTTCTAGACAACTTTCATTGTTTTTTTTAACTAGCAAACTATTTAATAATTTATCTCTAAATTTTTCGTCAATAGACATCGGGTATAAAAAAGTTGTCTAACTTATATACTTCTTTTAAAAAAAATCACATCTAATTAATTAGATATTTTTTTTAGAAATAACTTCACATTCTCATAAATAAATGTATACAAACCTTGAAATGAAAAATATATTTATTACAGGAGGCGCAGGCTACCTGGGTTCAAAATTAGTTCCTCAACTTTTAAAAGATGGATATAATGTTAAGATTTTAGATTTAATGATTTATGGAAAGGAAGTTTTACCTAAAAATAAAAATTTAGAATTAATCCAAGGTGACATCAGAAATCAACCACTTTTAGATAAATGCCTCGAAAGAGTTGACGTGGTAATTCATTTAGCATGTATTTCAAATGACCCTAGCTTTGAGTTAAATCCTTCTCTTGGCAAGAGTATAAACCTAGATCCTTTTGAACCAATGGTTAAATCTGCAATAAGAAAGAATGTTAAAAGATTCATATATGCCTCATCATCAAGCGTTTATGGAATAAAAAACGAAAAAAATGTTACAGAAGATATGAGTTTAAAACCATTAACTGATTATTCAAAATATAAAGCTGATTGTGAGGAAATTCTTTTAAAGTATAAATCAGATAATTTTGTCACATCAATTGTAAGATCTGCAACTTTGTGTGGTTACGCACCAAGACAAAGATTGGATGTTATTGTAAATATTTTTGCAAACCATGGGTTTCATAAAAGAAAACTTGAAATTTTTGGAGGATCACAATTAAGACCTAATATACATATTGATGATATAATTAGATTTTATCAAAATCTCTTGATAGCAGATGACAAATTAATTAATGGAGAGATTTTTAATGTTGGTGGAAAAAATTATAGTGTAGAGGAAATCGCAGAAATAACAAAAAAAGAGTTAGGAAATGACATAAAAATTATCCAAACACATTCGGATGATATTCGTTCATATCATATTTCATCTCAAAAAATAAAAGATTTGATGAATTTCGAAGTGAAATTAGATATTTCAAACGCTATAAATGATTTAAAAAAAGCTTTTGAAAATAAAATTTTATTAGACCCCCTTGAAAACGAATTTTACTTTAATATAAAACGAATGAAAAATATTTCTCTTTCATAATGAATAAAATTCAATTACTAAATATATTTAAAACTTATCATCTTATAAGATTTTCACAACAATACCTTATTGATATTTATCATCCTGAAGATTTAATGAAGTGTCCAATACATTTTTGTTTGGGTCAAGAAGCCTTGGCTTCTTGCGCGTCACTATTTCTTAAAAAAAATGATTATCTGTTATCCCATCATAGATCACATGGATATTATATTGCTAAAAAATCTCCAATTAAAAAAATGATCTCTGAATTTTATGGAAAAAAGGAGGGTTCTAACTTTGGATTAGCTGGATCACAAGAGTTATCTTATAGCAAAACTAATTTTTTTAGCGGTACAATTTTATCTGGAATGTTTTCTATAGCCTTAGGAACTAGCTATGCTCAAAAATTTAGAAATAATAAATCTCTTACAATGACAGTAATTGGTGATGGAGGAATGGAGGAAGGTATAGTCTATGAAACTTTGAATTTAGCTTCTTTACATTCACTTCCCATAATTTTTATTTGTGAAAATAACAATTTTTCTGTCCACACAAATATAATCGAAAGAACAAAAACAAAAAATTTTAAACAAAAGGTAAAATCATTTGATATTAATTACTTAAAAATCAAGGATTATAAAATACAATCAATATTTGAGTCTGTTAAAAAAGCTTTTAATTATGTAAGAAAAAAACAAAAACCAATTTTTATAGAAATTGACACTATGAGAATGTGCGGACATGTGGGCCCAGAAAATGATGATTTAGAATTTAATTATAGAAATAAAGAACTTTTGAAATGGAAAAAAAAAGACACTTTTAATGAAATGCGTAATAAAATTACAAAATATTTTGATGAAAATTTAATCAAAAAAATTGAAAAAGAAAACATTAAAAAAATTGAAAATTCAGTAATACAAGCAAAGAAGCAAAAAAGCTTAGATTTTAATAAGAGTTTAGAACTTAATTTTGTGATTTCTTACTCTAAAATTATTAAAAATTTCTCTAAACCAAAAAAAATTTTTAAAAAAGGGCAAATTGATACGAAACTTGCACCATATTAGGAATGACAAACAAGATTAATTTTTCTGACTCAATAAAACAAGCTATGAATCAAGCTATGTCACTAGATAAAAATGTAATTGTGTATGGTTTAGGTGTAGGTAATTCAAGTAATATTTACGGATCTACAAAAGGATTAAAAGAAAAGTTTGGAAAAAAAAGAGTTTTTGATACACCTGCTGCAGAGAGTGCTCTAACTGCGATGGGCGCAGGAATGAGTTTAGCTGGTTTAAGACCTTTGCTTATTCATCAAAGATTCGATTTTATGATTTACTCTTTAGACCAAATTACAAACTGGATTGCTTTGTGGAGTTATAAATCTGGAGGAAAAAGTCAAATGCCGATCACTATAAGAACTATAGTTGGGAAAGGTTGGGGGCAAGGACCACAGCACAGTAAATCTCTACATTCTTGGTTCTCTCACTTACCAGGATTATCTGTCGTTTACCCTTCCTCACCATACGAAGCTAAAGGGCTTATGCTATCCTCAATTTTCTCAAATTTTCCAACAATTTTCTTTGAGAGTAGATCTCTTCATTCAATGATTGAAGACGTTCCAATTAAACCTTACTTCCTTGATCCAACAAAGGCGTTTATAAGACAGAATGGAAAAGATTTAACTATTGTGAGTTTTGGACCTTCAGTAAAAAATGCATTAGAAGTAGCAGAAATTTTAAAGAAGGATAAAAAAATTTCAACTGAAATAATTGATTTAAGATCTATCAACCCAATAGATGAAAAAACAATAATTAGGTCTGTAAACAAAACTAAAAATCTTTGTCTAATAGAACATGGGTGGCCTAACGCAAGTATATCTTCTGATGTTATTTCAAAAGTCACTGAAAAAATTAAATTGTTGAATAAACCAATTAAGTTTTGCTGGCCAAATAGTTACACACCAACATCTCAAAAGTTAGAGGAAAAATTTTATTTTTCTAATTACGATATAGCAAAAAAAATTATGAATAAGCTTTAATATCTCTTACAGTTTTTTATAAATATTAATTATATTAGTTTTTCTAATTTAGATCTTAAATTTTTGTTATTTTGATTACTATAGGTTAAATTATTTATCTTATCAAAATTTAGCTTTTTATAAACTGTATTAATTTCAAAAATTTTTTTATCTAGAGTTTTCAAAATTTTTTCTTTATTTGAAATCAATTTTTCTGACATTTTTTCAATATTATTTAAACCATAATATGTTTGGGAAATATTCTTTTTTGGAGACCTTCCACTTAAATACAACATTTTTATCACCAAGTCCTTGATCTTAATAGGATTACCCATATCACAAATAAAAGTTCTACTATAATTTTTATTTTTTTTTTCCGATATAAATTTTAAAGAATTCAGTATTAAATTTGTAGCTTCTGAAACGCTCATAAAATATCTCTCTACTTTTGGATGGCTTAGCTTAATTTTTTTTGAATTTAAAATTTGACTTTTAAAACTTTCCGCGGCAGATCCATAAGAATTAAAAACATTTCCAAATCTTACAACACCTATTTTCATTTTTTTCGATTTAAAATTATGACAAAGATATTCAGATAATAATTTCGTTAATCCCAATACACTTATTGGTTCAGCAGCTTTATCTGTTGATATATGTATAAAGTTTTGAACTTTATTTTTATTGGAAGCTTCAAGAACATTCTTAGTTCCAATTATATTTGTTAAAATACCTTGCTGTATATTATTTTCTAAAAAAATTACATGTTTTAATGCTGCAGCATGAAATACTACATTGGGTTTAATGTCTTTAAAATTTTGATTTAGAAGTTTTTGATTTTCAATATTAACTAATTTAAATTCAATTTTATTAGATAGTTTAGAGTCTAATGAATTTTTCAACTTAAAAATGTTATATTCATTATTATCAATTACGTGTAATTTTTTTATGTTAAATCTTATGAGTTTTTTAACAAGCCCGCTTCCAATAGAACCTGCACCTCCTGTAATCAATATTTTCTTATTTTTTATTGCTGCAAATTTGCTTGATAAATTTAACTTTAAAGTTTTTCTTAGAAATAATTCATCAAAAGAATAGTCTTTAAAAGGTTTTTCTATAATAAATCCATGATTTTCTACATCAAAATTTTTAGATGCTTGAACAATTTTAATTTTTTTATTAATAAAAAAGTCTATATTTTGACTTAATAACGGTATTAAAGTCTCATCACAAAGAGCTATTATGTTAATTTTTTTACTACGAATTTTTTTTACAACTTTATTAAAATCTATTTTTTTTATGTTTGTTTCTTTGTTTATAAACTTAAGTTTGTATTTAGTTTTTTTATCCTTTACATGCTCGAGAAATTTTTTGAAATTATTATTATATCCAAAAATACCTATATTTAAGCTTTTCATTAAATTAGCTTATAATAAGAAATTTATAATATGAAAAGAAAATTATATTTGTTTACTGGCTTTGGTTTCATTGGATTAAATA
>MDTG01203926.1_pt1 | contig 12872 bp, 13 predicted proteins | sample 811421 | NCBI WGS metagenome assembly MDTG01 (sample SAMN05326645, study PRJNA326480) | marine metagenome | isolation source: seawater | place: Pacific Ocean: South East | collected 2011
AATCGATTTTGGCCTTAGAGCTCTATCACTATCATCAGGTATTGGCTCTTCTCGAAGTAAGGGGTTAATTTCGCTCATTATTATCCCATTCGGCTTAGCATTTTGAGTGAGTCCCGGATTAATTCTTCAGTGCTTAAATCAGAATTTGCATTAAGCACTTTAGCTACTGCAGCCGCAGAATCGCCTGGGGTGTAACCAAGATTTTGCAATGCAGATAATGCATCAGCTTGTGCATTTTTGTTTGACAAAGCCAAATCGTTAAATTCCTTACTATCAATACCTTCAACAACTTCTTCATCATCAATTTGTTTTTCGCGCCCAACAACTTCAGTGGGTATGATCGACATAACATGGGCTGCTTTATCCTTCAGTTCATTCACCACTCTTTGAGCTGTCTTTGGACCTATACCTTTAGCAGCCTTAATTGACGTCCAGTCGCCTAATGCGATGGCGCGACTAACTCCATCTTCTCCCAGCGCACTTAAAATGGCTAAAGAGGCTTTGGCACCTACCCCTTGAACAGAAATTAGCAACCTGTACCATTCTTTTTCTACCTGCGATACAAACCCGAAAAGCTGCATTAAATCTTCTCTAACGAGTAAATCGGTATAAATTGTTGTGAATTCTCCATTGGTAGGTATTTCGGCAAGAGTTCGTTCTGAGCAAAACACTAGATATCCAACACCATTCACATCTAATAAAATGTGATCTTGTGCTTTATAATCTACACGACCACGCAACCTCCCAATCATAATCACACTTTCTCTAGGGCTTGCTGAAAACGATTGTTAGATACTGCATGATATGAGTGACAAATTGCAATAGCCAGAGCGTCTGAGGAGTCTGGTCCATTTAGTTTCACGCCTGGCAACTGAAGCTTAACCATATGAGCTATCTGTTGTTTGTCTGCATGTCCAATTCCAACGACGGTCTTTTTTACTTTGTTGGGGGCGTATTCTGACACAGGAAGGCCAAATTTCCTTGGAACTAGTAAAGCGATAGCCCTTGCATGGGCGAGTTTAAGTGAATTAACGCCATCTTTGTTAACGAAAGTATTTTCTACTGCTGCTTGCGTTGGACTCCACGTTTGAAGTATTTGTTCCATTTGTTCAAACAAACAAAGCAGTCTCGCAGCTAAATCCTCACCCTGAGATTTACAAATACCGTTTGCTATATGAGTTAGTTTACTTCCTCTAACATCAATTATTCCCCAGCCCATATTTCTTAAGCCTGGATCTATTCCTAAAACTCGCATGTATTGCTGCCTTTTTTAATATAAGTTAGAGTAGCACGAAACGTGAACAAAATCCAATGCATTTATTATCAAAAACGTCAGCAACTTAGTCTTAATAGCCAAACTCTACTTTAAACGTGTTCTACATTTTTTTCTAAATTACGTAATTCTTTAATAAATTATTTAAGATCAGATAAAAGTAAGTGTCACCCATTCACCAATATCAATGCGATCAAGAAGCTCTAGATTATTTTGGTCATAAACCTCAATTATTTCAGAAGCCTGTACATCTAAAATTCCAGACACAATCGCATGACCACCACTTTTTAAATAACTCCGAACTGAAGGGGCTAAATCAATTAAAGGTGGTTTTAAAATATTTGCGAATATTAGATCAAAAGGTGCATTAGACTTAATTAGCTTATCCTCAAAACCCGCCGCCTCTATACAATCAATGCGATTTTCTAACATGTTGGCTTTCAAATTTGCCAAAGCAACTTCTACTGCAACTTGATCCACATCACTTGCAATAATTTTGGAAGACGCAACCTTTGCTACAGCCATAGCAAGCACTGCCGTACCACAGCCTATATCAATAACATTATCCATCTTTTTATTGTTCGCGATGAGACTATCTAAAGCTAACAGACAACCTTTTGTTGTGCCATGATGTCCAGTACCAAAGGCCATGGATGCCTCGATAAGTAATCCAACTCGATCCTTCGGTAATTTTTCTGAGTCATGGTCACCAAAAACAAAAAACCGGCCAGCCTCAACAGGGCTCAACTCTCGTTTTACTTTAGAAACCCAATCTGTTTCAGGTAATTCAGATATGACAATTTTAGTTGTTTCGAAAGCATGCTCCAATAAAAGAATTGAAACATCGTTTGGTTTATCATCAAAATAAGCGCCTACTTCCCATTCACAAGAACCATCCTCCAACTCAAACACCCCCACCCCCATGGGTGATGGATTAAGTTTTTCAAAAGCAATGCCTAAACCTTCAGCTCGTTTTCTATCTTTTACTTTTGTAATCGCTGAATAGGTTACCAATTTTCACTCCCCATTTTTTTATTTCGAATATGTTTTTGGTGCTAGCAAGGTTTCATTCCCAATAGTAGGAAACCTAGGAACCAATAAAGCCAATGTAAACGATAAGAACGCTAATAAGGCCCCAACCATAAAAACAATAGCAGGTGACACAAGCCATAATAGACCCAATAGAATTGGAAGGAATACAGCGGCGATATGATTTATAGTAAATGCAACAGCTGCAGTTGGAGCAATATCTTCAGGAGCAGAAATCTTCTGGAAATAAGTCTTAAGAGCCATTCGCAGACCAAAAAACAAATGATCTAGCACAAATAATATTGCGGCCAACATAACCCCCCAATCAAACAAATAAATTCCCCCATAAGCCAAAAAAACGATTACCAAGCCCGAATACTCGATTATTAGAGCACGTCGCTCTCCAAATTCTGCTATAAAATGGCCAAAAAGAGGTGCCACAAAAGTATTTATTGTCAAATTAATTAGTAAAAGTGACGTCAACTGATGCACTTCAAAACCAAACTTTTCAACCATCATAAAACCTGCAAAGACAACAAAGATTTGTCTTCGAGCTCCAGATAAAAATTGCAAAGCATAATATAGCCAGTAACGACGACGCAGTACCAATTTCGTATTTTGTTTTGTTTCAGTTTGAAAGGTTGGAATAAATAATAAACACAATATTGCTAATAAAGCTGTTAAACCACCTGACGTTAGATAAATGAAATTGAATGAAAGTCCTAATTTTTGCCAACCTATAATTATTCCAAGATAAACAAACAGGGTTGCTATTGAGCTAGCTCCAACCAGCCAACCTATGATCTGAGGAGCCTTTTCTTTTGGGAGCCATTGCAATTGTAATGATTGATTGACGGTTTCAAAGTAATGAAACCCAAATGAACTTATAAGAGTAATAATCAGCAAACCGGATACAGAAGGAAAGTAACCAGTCATAGCAGTTGCTATACCAAGTAAAGCAAGAGAAATAAGTCCAAGCGTTTGCTCTTTTAAAAGCATTATAAGTAAAATCACACCTATCGCTAAAAATCCAGGAACTTCCCTAACTGTGTGTAGCAAACCAATGTCTGAACCATCAAAATCGGCAACCTGAACTACAAAGTTGTTCAATAGCGCTGACCAAACAGAAAAAGCGATCGGCATTGCTACAGCCATTATAAACAGAAGAAAAATTGGTCTACGCCAAAAAGGCAACCCGCTCACTTCAAAGATTGAAACAGAACGAGCCATGAGCAAAGACCTATTGATAGAAATATTGTAAATTCAAATGATGCTAATAAAAGCTCTGAGGGTCAATGTCGATGGATAATCGAATATCTCCTTTAAGCGAAACGGTAGACACCCAATTACGAATAGCATCTTGAAGCCCTGAGATCTTCGGGGATTTTACTAAAAAACGAATCCGGTGACGACCTTTGATCCTTGCAACAGGTGCAGGAGCGGGACCGTAGACTCTCGCGCCTAATATATTGAGAGGATGGGTATTTTTTTTAAGCTGGTTGGCTAACATCATGACATTATCAAGATTGGTTGAAGATATAATTATTCCAACTAATTTTCCAAATGGAGGCATACAAGCTAGCTTTCGTTGTTTAGCTTCCGATACCCAAAAATCATTATCATTGCCTTTGATGATTGCTTCAACTACGGGATGCTCAGGCTGATAGGTTTGGATTAAGGCCCGTCCTTTATTATCAGTTCGCCCAGCTCTTCCAGAAACTTGCCTAACCAATTGGTAAGTGCGTTCAGCTGCTCTTAAATCTGATCCCTGCAGACCAATATCAACGTCAATTACACCAACCAACCTCAATTTTGGGAAATTGTGCCCCTTTGCTACCAGTTGAGTACCAATAATTATATCAACATTACCTTCAGAAATTTTTTGAATTTCTGCTTTCAAAGATTTTGCTGATCCGTATAAATCAGAGGACAAAACTGATATTGTAGCGGTCGAGAATTTTTTCTGAGCCTCTTCAGCCAATCGCTCCACTCCAGGACCAATTACCGCCAAATTTCCTTCAATCCCACATGAAGGACATTTCTCAGGCATTACCTTTGTATGACCACATTGATGACACATTAGGCGATTAATGAAACGATGCTCAACCATCCTGGCATCACATTCATCGCAAGATATCTGGCTTCCACAGGCTCTACAAACTGTAGTCGGAGAATAACCTCTTCTATTCAAAAACAAAAGAGACTGCTCCTTATTTTGCAAGCATTCTGTAACAGATTCTTCTAAACTGCCAGAAATCCACTCATTAGACTTTAATTTTTCTTTACGCAAATCTATTGCCAGCAAGCTCGGCAAAGTTGCCTGCCCATATCGTTCATGAATAGAAACGTGTTTATACTTGCCATTTTTCGCATTTACCCAACTCTCAAGGCTTGGAGTTGCCGAAGCAAGAATTACCACTGAACCTTCAATCGAAGATCGCAGAACCGCCATGTCTCGAGCATTATAAATAACGCCATCCTCTTGCTTATATGATTGGTCGTGCTCTTCATCTACAATAACTAAACCCAAGTTCATAAAGGGTAAAAATAAGGCTGAGCGAGCACCAATTACCAGCTTGGCGCCTCCACTTGAAACCATTTTCCAAACCCGTCTGCGTTCAGCAAGGGTAATTCCTGAGTGCCATTCTGCAGGTTTTTCACCAAATCTATTTTTAACCCGATTGAAAAATTCTGAAGTGAGAGCAATCTCTGGAAGAAGAACCAAAACCTGCTGTCCATTTTCCAAAGCATTGGCTACTGCCTCAAGATAAATCTCAGTTTTTCCTGAGCCTGTCACTCCTTGTAAAAGAATTGGGGTAAAATTATTTTGCTGTTGCAGATCTCTTATCGCTTTGTAAGCCTCAATTTGGCTCAGGTTTAGTTTTTTTGGGTTAAATTTGGGATCCAGCGTGGGATATGGGCTATCACGCTCAATACGTTCTTCGTCAAGTATACCAGCACGAACTGCAGCAGCAATCACGGCACTACTAACTCCAGAAATACTAACTATTTCTTTAGAACTGAGTCTATTCATTTTATTTTTTGACAAAGCAGAAATCAAAAGATCACGTTGAGGAGTCCTTTTAAAATCCGAGTAATTTGAAACTAAAGAAAAAACTTTCTGCGTAACAGATGGCTTGGTCAAGTCTGGAACACGTGTGCATAGACGTAAAATAAGGTTTAAAGGTGTGATAGTGTAATCAGAAACAACTTCTAAAAATTTTCTCATCGTATAAGACATAGGTGGAACATTAATTACGCTTGCGGCACTACGCAATTTTGAGTGTTCATAATTACCCTCACCAGGCCCCCAAACAACACCCAGAACCTTCCTTTTACCTAATGGAAGAATTAAAAAAGAGCCTACCTTACAGCCCCCTTCAGGAGCCAAATAATCTAAGAAACGAGCAAATGGCTCCGTCGTTACAACAGCAATGACTTCGTTTTCATTATAAAATTCATGCGCTTTCAAATTAACCTCAAATTAATTTATCAATAATGCAGCAAAAGACTTTAATAGAAGACAATCTTGCATTAGTCACTTGATATAACGAAGACACTTAACATTGGCCAATCCCAAAAGGATAATAATTATGAAATTTTTCGTAGATACCGCTGAAATTGATGAAATTAAAGAACTTAACGAATTAGGGATGGTAGATGGAGTAACAACTAATCCATCATTAATTCGGAAGTCCGGAAGAGATATAATAGAGGTTACTCAGGAAATTTGTGAGATAGTATCTGGTCCCGTAAGTGCAGAAGTTACAGCTACAGCAGCCAAACAGATGATAACCGAAGGCATTAAATTAGCTCAAATTGCAGATAACATAGCGGTCAAAGTCCCACTAACTTGGGACGGTTTGAAAGCATGCAAAGCATTGTCTGATTTAGGGCACATGGTAAATGTTACTCTTTGCTTTTCACCAAACCAAGCGTTACTTGCAGCCAAAGCGGGTGCTACGTTCATATCTCCCTTCATCGGAAGGCTCGATGACATCAACTTAGATGGGCTAGATTTAATCGGAGACATTCGCCTAATTTACGACAACTACGGCTACGAAACACAAATTCTTGCTGCCTCCATCAGAACAGTTAACCATGTGACTCAAAGCGCTTTAATAGGTGCAGATGTGATGACAGCACCACCGACAGTGATAAAATCACTAGTTTCGCACCCTCTTACTGATAAGGGATTAGCCGCCTTCTTATCCGACATAAAAGAGACAGGTCAAAAGATAATTTAAAAATGATACAAAAAATATTAATGAGTAGTGAACAATGGACAAAAAACTTCGTGAAGAAATCCTAGCGCAGGCCCACGAAATTTTGAATGACGAAATGTCATTAAGAGCGCTTATAGAAGCTAGTGATAAAAACTTAGGTAACAAAGTGGTAGACCTTCGAAGTGTAGCGCTGCAGAAAACGGAAGGCGAATTAAAAAAATTAAAGAGATCTAACCAACAGGTCATTGCCACAGCATATGAGAATTTGGTTGGTATGAAGCAAGTTCACCAGGCCGTATTAAAGTCGCTAGAACAAAATAATTTTAGTGATTTTATCAAAATTTTAAATACCGAAGTTTGTGAGATTTTGAAAGTCGATTGCATTAGATTAATTTTGGAAACTCACTCTTTACTAGGAAATAAATCAAAACAGGGCGCAAAATTGATACAACCGCAAGAATTATTTCCTACTAACTTCGTTGATACTTACATCTCTCAAGGTAAGAATAATGGTACAAATGATATTGTGTTGAGGCCGATACCAAAAGGATCTTCACAGTTGTACGGAGAAGTTTCCAAAAAATTAAAATCGGAAGGTTGTATAAAACTTAAGATTGGCAATCAAAATATCATCGGTATTCTCGCGTTGGCGAGCAAAGAAAAAGAGAAGTTTACTGCACAACAGGGCGTTGAACTTCTTAAATTTATGGGGAGCGTATTTGAGCTCAGGATAAGTCATTGGTTAAACTAGAATTCATATCCCCAGCTCAATTAACTTTAGTGGATGAGTGGCTTAATGTGAAATCTGCCTTGGAGGGTTCATCTGCTAATACCTTGTTAGCATATAGGCGAGACCTTCTAAATTTTCTTTCTTTTCTGACAATACATAATGGTTATAAAACCGGTGCCAGCCATCTTGAGACAGTAAATAATACATCCATTAGATCTTGGATGGCAGAAAACCGCAGATCAGGGAAAACTTCCAGATCGATTGCCAGACAACTTTCATCAGTAAAATCATTTTACAAATGGTTTGCAAAAAGACGCGGGATTGACCCAACCATGGTCTTAATCACAAAACCTCCAAAATTTCAAAAAAAATTGCCACGGGCACTTTCAAAGGAGACTGCCATAGAAATCTCAAGCAGTATGGATTTAACCAATAATAAACCATGGGTAATAGCGAGAGACACCGCAGTAATATTGTTACTTTATGGTTGTGGCCTGCGAATTTCAGAAGCACTAAGTTTGAAGTATAGCGAAATGCCATTACAAGATACTTTAAAAATTAGGGGCAAAGGTAACAAATTCAGGATTATTCCAATATTGCAAATAGCTAAAGAAGCTGTTGAAAAATACCTCAATATATTACCGTTTACTTTAAAAAGTAACGATCATATCTTCAGAGGCGTGCGGGGCGGGAGCTTAAACCCAAGGTCAATACAATTAGTCATGAAATTGATACGTGAAAAACTGGGTATAGCTTCAAACGCAACACCTCACTCGTTGAGGCACAGCTTTGCAACCCACCTTTTAACATCGGGCGCGGACCTTCGTTCAATACAAGAGTTACTGGGACATTCCAGTCTATCTACAACCCAAATCTATACTTCTGTAGATTCTTCCCGTTTAATGGACGTGTATTCAAAAACACACCCGAAAGCTAATTCAAACGGCAATCTTACTTGAGTTTTAATCTGGAAATTGAAAGTAAATGAAAAAACAATCATCAAAAGAAGGTTTCAAAGCATTACTTGTTCACCTTTTTACTGCAACGGGAGCCGTTTTTGCCATGCTCGCAATGCTTGCAGCCGCAGACGAAAAATGGAGCATGATGTTTTTGTGGCTTGTAGTTGCTTTTGTTGTTGATGGAATAGACGGACCCTTAGCACGGCATTTTGATGTTAAAAAAAACGCCCCTCGCTTTGATGGAAATTTACTCGATTTGATAATAGATTACCTCACTTACGTTTTCATTCCGGCATTTGCGCTTTTTAAATCAGGCCTGCTGCCTGGATGGACTGGATGGTTTGCCATTATTATTATAACCTTTTCATCAGCAATGTACTTTTGTGATGGTAATATGAAAACAAAAGACAATAGTTTTCAAGGCTTCCCAGGCTGTTGGAACATGGTCATACTTGTTTTGTTTGCCATAAAACCAAGTTTTTGGCTAATAATTGCAATAGTTGCTATCTTGGCTTTGTCGATGTTTCTACAAATAAAATTTATCCACCCGGTAAGAACTGTAAGGTGGAGAATTATAAGTTTGCCCATAGCATTATTATGGACTGGTTTTGGGGCATGGGCAGCTTGGGTAAATTTTGATCCCGACAGTGTGGCAATTTATGGCCTTATTTTATGTTCATCATATTTAGTTTTGGCAGGCGCGCTTCAACAAGTCTTACCAAGCGTGAAAAATACTAATACAGACCAATAAATCTTTTTACTAATTTTATTTCTAAAACGATTTGTGGACCTTGTATCTCCTGTAAGTTTAACTATTATACCGATCTAGAAAATTGAGGATGAACAATGTCTTGGACTGATGAACGTGTTGAAATATTGACTAAAATGTGGGCCGAAGGCAATTCCGCAAGTCAGATAGCCAAAGAACTTGGGGGCGTAACACGCAACGCAGTCATTGGAAAGGTTCACCGCCTTGGTTTGTCTAACAGAGCGACAACGAGCACTTCAAATAAATCAGAGGCAAAGACAAAATCAGTTGCCAAAGGCAATTCAAAAGCTAAGCAAAAAGCCCGCAAAATCGAAGCTACAGAACCAAAGCCAGACAATGTTACATCATTACGAAGGCAGATTATCCCAGCTGGCCAACCTCTTCCACCTCAGCCATCAGCAAATGAAATAAGCCCTGAAGCTTTAGCACGTGTAAATGCAATAGAGAAAAAGGCAAAAAAATTAAGTCTATTAGAGCTAACAGAAAAAACTTGCAAATGGCCAGTTGGAGATCCTGCTACAGAAGATTTTTGGTTTTGCGGCTTGGCCACTCAGTCAGGAAAACCTTATTGTGAAGCTCATGTGGGTGTAGCTTTTCAGCCTATGAATAGTCGTCGCGACCGTCGCAGATCATAAAACTAGTTAAAATTTATATTGTTACCTCATAACCCTCTTCTTCAGGTTCATCGTCCACCATTTCTGCCGGAAACCCAGCAGCTCTAATATCTAGCCCCGTGGTCTCTTCAAGTCTCTTTATAATGTTAGGCGATAGTTCTCTGGCACCAAATCGTTTTATTCCATCCTCAAATATCGAAATCAATAAAGGGTTCAATTCCAGAGGAATTTTTGTTCTATCTGCAACTGCTTGAAACAAACCTATGTCTTTAGCAACTAAATCCATTGTAAAAGCAATATCTCTACTTCCGTTTAGAATGACTTGGCTTTCAGTTTCATTTACAAACGAGTTTCCAGAAGAGATTGAAAAAGCTTTGTAAGCCACACGTAAATCCATTCCAGCAGCTTTTGCGACAGTTAATGCTTCGGCACAAGAAACCAGATTTGCAGTTGCTAGATAATTTGTGATTACCTTTAAGACGCTGGCAGTTCCTAAGCCTCCAGTGTGTAAAATTCTACGGCCCATTTTTGTTAAAAGCGGAAGGATGTACTCGAAAGTTGCTCGCTCACATCCAGAAAAGATACTTATATTACCCGTATCAGCTCTATGGCAGCCACCCGATACAGGACAGTCAACAGCAGTACCACCCCTTTGTTTTAATAAAGCGCCTAACCTTCTAACTTCGGCTTCATCAGTAGTTGACATTTCAAGCCAAACTTTTTGTGGTGTTACAAAATCAAGCATTTGTTGCATTACTTCATTAGATGCACTTGGACTAGGTAGACACGTTATAATAACATCACATGCCTCCATGATGTTTTGTGGTGTTTTTCCATCAATCGCTCCTCTCGATACAAAATTATCTACTAAGTTTGCATCAAGATCATGAACTGAGAGTTTTACCCCATTTCGCAACAGGCTTCCCGATAATTTACCGCCAACATTTCCTAGACCAATAAATCCAACATGCATATTCGATAACCTTTTTTTTAAGAATTTTTTTTATTATATCTAAAAATGAAAATTAAACGTGCCGAAACACGACGCTCTTTTGGATATATTTTTTTTAAGTTACAGCTTTTAAAACAATTTCTTGATAAATACTTTTCACCTCAGGCACAGATATTCTTCCTCCTTTTTTATACCAGGTATTTATTTCTTTGAGCATTCCAATAATCGCGAGACTGGTAACTTTAGTTTCGTTACATGAAAATAAATTCTTATTTACTCCTGCAGTTAAAATTTCGCTAAGTATGCGTTCGTATTTATTTCTAAGCCGTTCGATTTTTTTAAAATTATCAGGATTTAAGTTTCGAAGTTCCATATAAGCGATAAAAACTTCTTCTGGCCGGTTAAGGTGGTATTCGATGTGAAAATCTACAAAAAACTCTAATAATTTATCCGATTGTTCAGGCAATTTTTGCGAATGCCAAGTTTCTAGTAAATTTTCCATATGGTTAATTAACAAATCAGATAAAATCGTCTGCTTATCTGGAAAATAATTATATAAAGCCCCAACGTGCAAACCAACTTTGGAAGCAATTTGCCTCATGGAGACAGCTGCATAACCTCTCTCAGCGAACAGATATAAAGCAATCTGACTAATTTTAGGCTTTGTAAGCTTTGCGTAAGATCCTGAAGTTCGGGCCATCTCCAAATGTTAACTGAACAATTGTTCAAAAAAAACCCTGAATATAACAAAAGTGGCAGATCTTATAGATTGCAAGGGATGTGATCTCAATATAAACCAACTACACTGACGGCATTGAGAAGGATTGCAAATGACTAAACCCTTGAGGCTTGGTATTGCCGGGTTAGGCACTGTTGGCATTGGCGTAATTAAGATAATCCAAAATAAAACATCCCTTCTGGAAAAACGAACGGGAAGGAAGATTTTAATTTCCGCTATCACAGCGAGATCCAACACAAAAAAAAGAGGGCTGGATTTATCTAAATACCATTGGGAAGAAGACCCCATTTCTCTTGCTAGCAGAGACGATGTCGACATATTTATAGAACTTATTGGTGGTCACAACGGGATTGCTAAAGAAGCAGTCGAAGTAGCCATCAATAATGGAAAAGATGTTATTACGGCAAATAAAGCTCTTTTAGCTCATCATGGTCATGAGTTGGCATTAAAAGCAGAAAACAACGGCTCAGTTTTACGATTTGAAGCTGCCGTTGCTGGTGGTATCCCGGTTATTAAGTCCTTAACAGAAGGCTTAGCTGGCAACTCTATTAACAGAGTAATAGGCGTTATGAACGGAACCTGTAATTATATCTTGACCCGAATGGAGTCTTCTGGACTGAGTTATGAGGAAGTATTTTCAGAAGCTAATAAATTGGGCTATTTGGAGGCAGACCCAAATCTGGATATTGGAGGAATAGATGCTGCTCACAAACTTTCTATACTTTCATCAATTGCTTTCGGAACAGAGATAAATTTCGGTGGCGTAGAATTGAATGGAATAGATAAAATAACGATTAATGATATTCATCAAGCCGCAGATATGGGATTTCGAATAAAATTGTTAGGCGTCAGTCAAATGACTAGCAGTGGGTTAGAACAGAGAATGAGCCCATGCCTTGTTTCCAGCACCTCACCTTTAGGCCAAATTGAAGGTGGAACTAACATGATAGTGATAGAAGGTGACCAAGTCGGTCAAATTGTGCTTCGTGGCGCTGGTGCAGGTGAAGGACCAACTGCAAGTGCTGTTATCTCTGACGTGGCAGACCTTGCTCGCGGGATTAGGTTAGCAACATTCGGCCAGCCGGCAATAACACTTGCAAAGACTTTATCTGCAAAATCACAAACACCCGCCCCATATTATCTGCGACTGCTTCTTCATGACGAACCAGGTGCGCTTGCAAAAATAACTAAAATTTTAAGTCAATTTAACGTTTCCATTGATCGCATGCGCCAATACGGCCATCAAGATGACAATGCCCCTGTGTTAATCGTGACGCATGAGACCAAACATGAAGATTTAATGAGGGCGATACAAGAATTACCGAGTACTAAGGTTTTGAAAGCTGAGCCATTGGCAATTAGAATAGAAACAATTTAGAAAATATAAAGTTGGGACAGAAATTATGAGTACTAAAATAGATTTTAATGATCGTATGTTATCATTAGGTTTGGCTCGGGTTTCTGAAGCGGCCGCGATAGCGTCTGCAGACTTAATCGGGAGAGGTGACGAAAAAGCTGCAGATCAAGCAGCAGTAAATGCAATGCGAGATCAATTAAATAAATTGGATATTTCCGGTTTTG
>MDTG01206011.1_pt1 | contig 12872 bp, 11 predicted proteins | sample 811421 | NCBI WGS metagenome assembly MDTG01 (sample SAMN05326645, study PRJNA326480) | marine metagenome | isolation source: seawater | place: Pacific Ocean: South East | collected 2011
CTTCTCATTCAGGGATTGTTTCTGTTTACTCAGTTCCCCAATTGCCCACTGCAATGACCTGATCTGGTCATCGAGCAACTCGGGTTTCTTCTGCTTGATCATATTTTCGACTTATGACTGCCGTGAAACCCCTCGTAAAGATCAAGTAGTTCACAACCCGCCAAACTTGTTCACAATATTAATGTCAATAGCCGCCATTCCACCACGGAAAGCTACCTGCTATCTAATACTCTTCGATACTCAATCCAGATAAACGTTCATTTCAAGACAAAAAAGCCCGAAATGATTCGGGCTTTTAAATCGTAAAATGATTTTAGTTTAAGGGGACCTTGCTGTAAAAATGAAAAACATTCCTTTTGGTTGAATGGCTATATTTAGACTGGTCAGGATTAGTTTTATAAGTTCTTTTGAATCTCAACTAATCGGTTGCTGATCTTAGTGTTTGTCGCTTCACTTCCATATACTTGCAAAAAGCTTTCTTTGGCTGTTCTTGTTATATTTTGCTTTTGTTTTGAATTTAAAGTTTGAAATTCCAACATGGCTTGCCTGATAGCATCGGGACTGGAATATGCACATTTCTGGTCTTCAGCGTAGAACTCAGGATCACTCGTAAAAGGTTGAAGGGTTTCTTGATGCGTGATTTCGATAAATGATCCTTTGTTCAGCAAACTTTGATGCCCTCCCCAGAAATTTGTACAGACAGGAAGTTCAGACATTATGGCCTCGGCAATCGGAAGACCTAGTCCTTCCCCAAGACTGGCACTGATGAAGCAATCTTGTTGGGCGTATTCTGACAATAGTTTCTCCCGAGACCAGTTTTCCTTGATTACCTTTATGTCTTCACGGGGGCTTGACCATTTGCAGCCTGGAGATGTCTTGATAGTCAATTGCGCTTCGTCTGGATCTGGAAATGCCTTAAGGTAGCCGTGAATCAACAAATGATTTCCTTTCCTGAAATGAGGTTCGCCGACAAAGAAAAACTTCGGCTTTCCTCGTATTTCCCAAAAATCCTTAATGGTAAACTTTTCGTTGTCCAAGGCTGGAGGGATATGGAAGGAGGGGGTGACCAAACCTCCTCTTGATAATAGCTCTCGAATGTGTTCCGTCGCCGTCCAAATTTCGTCGAATTCATTTAAATAACGAATCCAAGCCTTTGGATACTCACTCCACTCGTGGAGAGGCATAGCGATATTATAGCAGTTTGCCAGAGGAACGAACCCTTTCCCCAAAGTATTGTGCAGAACGACCGCCCCTTTGAAGTTCTTGGAAAGTTTCAATCTATCTTGTTCATTGGACGGGGAGAGCAGGTGTTTTATCTTTCCGAAGCATGCCAAGCTTTCTGCAAATAGATCTCCAATGATTTTATAACTTCCTCTATGGAAATCGGATAGGATTACAATTTTCAACGGGCTAGATTTCCATGGTTGCCGGCAGGTGCTGAGACCCTCTCTTTACCATTGTCAAAGTAGGTGAGTTCCTTCGCCCAGAATGATAGCCTTTGGGAAGAGGGCGATAATTCGTCGAGTTTTGCAGCCATTTCCAACTCAAAGGATTTAGATGACAAGACGAATAGGTCGACCCGCGAATCTTTCAGCGAATCGATGTCGATTATCGGCAGATTCTGAAATTCGGACCTGCCGTCCGTTTGCGAGACAACGATTCCGCTAAAGGGAGGAAGAGAAAGAAGGTTCCATATTTCCATAAGGATCAAGGATTGTGTTCCGGCTCCGTAAATCATGATCATTGGATTCGGGAGGTCCTTTAATAACGCAAGATCATCTGCCGTTTCGTGGAGCCGCCTCGTAACAACTCCCGGAATTCCATGCTGCGGCAATCCCTCGCCAAGATAATCTTGAGGTAAAACGCTTTTTAAAAGTGAATCCGAGTCTGTGGGTAACGAGTCCTTTTCCTCTTCGAGCAAATCCCTCAAGGGTTCTCCAAATATGGTAAAAGCGCCACTAGCTAGAAATCTTTGTTTCAGTTCTTGATCAAGATTCATCACTTGTTCGACCAAATATCTCAAGACATCTCGTTGAACCTTACGGTTGCGAAGGTTTGAAGTCCCGTAGGAATTGGCATCAAGCCTGAACGAATTCAAAACTTCGGGGATAAAGGTTAAGCCGTATTTGAAGGCAATGGAAGTAAAGCAGAGCCAACCGCTATACCACTTTGCCTCTTCCATCAGCCCTCCTTGTTCAAGGAATGCGCTCTTTTTGACAAAACATGCAGGTTCGGGAAGATTGAAGTCAGGTTTCCATAACCGAAGAAGCAAGTCAGCAGGGAAAAACTCCGTCTTGTCGGATAACGCGAGAGTCTCTACAGTCCCATCGGAATAGTTCTCGCGAAAGAAGCGAATCTCTCCAAAAGCTATCTTGGATTGGGGGTACTTCTCAAATGCATTTCTTCCGTGTTTGATGGATCCCGGAGCCAAGAGGTCGTCTGCAGCCCTGAACATGAGAATGTCACTCTTTGCGTTTTGCACTCCGATGATGGCTGCGTGCAATGCCCCTTGGTTTTCTTTGCAAAGAACCAATTTCAGGATGGGAATCTCCTTTTCCAATCTTTTTAACCTGGTCACGCTGTCATCGGTTGAACCATCATCGATAACGATAATTTCATTTGGGCGAACCGATTGATCAAAAGTTGAAAGAATGGATTGCTCGATCAAGTGCCCATGATTGAAATTTGGTATGATGACGGCGATGGTTACCATAATTTTACAGAATCTTTCTCAATGCTTCAGAAATTTGCTCACACCTGAGCTTGAGAGAATGATCCTTCAGGGTTCTTTTTTGACCAGCTAGAGCAATCGCTTTTCTGGCAGATTCGTTTTCACTTAAATGCCTCAACTTCTCGATCAGTTCTTCGTAAGAGGCATAGGTGACCACTTCTTCATCAGCCACAAAAAGATCACTCATGTTCGATCCGGTGTCCGTCAGGAGGCAACTGCCCACTCCGGTGGTTTCGAAAAGCCTCATGTTACCGATGTTGCCTTTGCATATTTCGGCGTGCTTGTTGAACACGATTTCCGAATTCTTAATGATTGAAAAAAGAGGGAGTCCAAAGACCCCTTTCCTGCATCTTTCCGGATATTCGACGAACAGGGGTTTTGAATTGGCAGGAAGATCGGAGTTGGGGAGATTCGATCCCTCTGAAGTCCAGATGCTGATATCGGTGTCGACAAATAGTCTTTTCAATAATTCGTATCGCTCATTGTGACAGTTCCCATATCCCCCAAAACCTGAATAACCGATGAAGGCGAAAGGGTGGGAGTCCGGTTGATTCGACAATTCCCATTCAGCAAGCAGGGAGAGCACCCGTTCGTCAAAGCAGTGATAGAACAATTCGCAAGAAACTTCGCTTTCTTGGCAGTCTTCGAGGATATCCGGATGTCCTGCGAAGACGTAATCCACTCCCTTCAACTCATGGACCCTGTTTGGTAAATTTCCCTTGAAGGCCAGAATCTTTCGGACAAAGGGAAAAATTTCCTTAATACGTTGAAGAAGCCAGAAAGGCATGGGCTCGAGGTTCTGAAGATAAATGATTTCGGGTCGATAGAACCTGATCTGTTCCATCAAAATATCAAGTTTCCAACTATGCCATCCAAACTGGACGCCGTTTTCGTTTGCCCAAGACTTTTGCAAAAGCTCAAGGTCGTAGATTACTTCATTGCATTCATGCCCAAGGTTTCTCATTTCTTCAGCGAAATGATTGAAGTGAACAGGCACTAAGTTCTTTAAGAAATGAAAGTGCTCGTCGTAAGCTAATGTTTTAAGAGTTTGGTTGTTTCTGTAAAAAATTCTAATAAGGTCACCAATCTCAACACCTAAAATCTTTAGTATTTTGTAAGTCTTCAAGCTACTTCTTTATTTACAAGAGTGTAGGCGAATCGAACTTATCGCGAAAGATTAGGTATTTAATCTGTTTAAAGACTTACAAATCGAAAAAAGGAACAACATCTTTAATGTCTTCAACAAGGGGGATTTCCCTTTCGATAAGAACCTTTTGACGATCCCAATAAATGTCCACTTCCTCTGCTTTCTTAAGGAATGATTCGTAGTATTTTGAGTTTCCTACTTTTTTGTATACCAAGGCTTGCAGTAGCCAAAAGTTTCTTGGTTTGAGCAAGTTTGCTTTCGAGAAAATCTGCGGGCTTTTTTGAAATAGCAGTTGGTAAGAATCTTTGGCTTGAGCCCAGCAATTTGTTAGTGCGGCCAGAATGGAATAAAGAAGCAAATCCCGGTTGGATAGAAATTCAAAGGAGGCTTTGTTGCTTTCCATGGTTTCCTTTGCCAAGTCCTCACTGCCAATAAACCATAGGACTTGAATAGCCGTCAGTCGCTGTTGCTGGATAAACTTTTCATTAAAGCCAAACTTGTTGGAATCTAAAAGTTCAAGGGCTTCTTGTTCCTTTTTTTGGTAGAGGAGGAATAATAAGAGCCATGCAAAAGGGCTTTCATTCGATTTGTTCTGGCGTAATTCCATTTTAGAAAAATTTTCTCCCAAAAGTAGAAAATCTTGCAAAGGTTTTCTTTTTTCTGGATTCAATAGGTCAAACCACATCGCGATGGGCCAGATTGCACTTCTAAGTGTGGCAAAATGATGCCTGTTGCTTAGAATCGGGTTCTCTAAAAAAGCCACAAATAACTTTTCTAATTTCTCCGACATGCCTTCTTTTGAAAGCAACTTGTTTAAGAATGAATACAACCAATCTCCACGGGGACCCAGATGGGGGGCCGAAAAGCAAACCATTTCAACCAAGGAATCGCTTGTAAGCTTAAGGAGTTCATCGTTCACCTTGAGCGCGGGATGCAATTGATCGACGACAATTTTGTTTGAGATGGTTCCCGCAAGGGGGCCTTGCGCCCATTTTGTCATATGCAAAATTGGCCACTCGACTGTTCCCTTGGAAGGGGAAGCCAGACTTCCTGAGTCGGAGCTATTGCCCTTATAGCATTCCTCAATCCCTGAAACTTTTCTCGTTAAGAGCCAATTTTGAAGTTTCTCAATATAATGATTGCTGGTGAACTTCGACTGTTGATTTTCTTCTAAGACAATTTTTTGAAGCGGTACATTTGCTGCATTGATGGCGCGGGTTATTTTCTCTCTTTGTGAAATTTCCCTCAAGGAATCAACTCCCTCAAGAAGGAGGGGATGCAATTGGCCAGTGTGCAAAAACCTGATTGGAGACAGTGAGCATTTACCCCAGAGAAAGTGATGTTTGCCTGAAAACTGAGAAATGGTATGTACTTGGTGAAATAAGCCAGGATCATCAAATAAGCTTACTACCCCGGAGCTGGTGACTATTTTTTGCCGTAAGGTCGACAGCATGTTCGGGTCATGCAACTTGGAAACATCAAGAACATCGAATCCCTTTGCTTTATTGAGTGCGTTGACTATAGAGGATTGAGCAGTTTGCCCTGATAGCTGTTGGCTTTCCGAGTCGATAATCAAAAGCACGCTTTCTTGACTTTGAGCATTTCCTGAGTTCACCGTCTGGAGGGAATCGTAGAGTGGCCCGAGAAATAGAAAGTTGTCCAAAAAATAGTTCCAAGCATTATTGTTTCCCGTTAAATCGTAATCCACTTCATCGGGAAGAAAATCAGCAAGTATGAGGTCAACCTCATTGGAATGACAGAAGTTGATCCTCTCTTGGAGTGAACTCTTGTCTGATAAACTTAAAAGAACTGCTTTTTTGCATCCGAGTTGAAGGAGCTCCTGATTTAGGACTGCCTTGGAGGATAATGACAAAAGAAGATCGTTTTGACTAAGCTCAACGGAGTCAGCTGTGCCTAGAAGGCAAAGCTGGTCGGTCCGGCCTTCCTCAACACTTTCCCGTAACTTTAGCAATGTATCCTGTCTTTTCTTCTCAGAAACAGAGCTACTACAGAAAATAAAGTCTGCAAAGTTGCCTGCAAGGAAAGTGAATAATTCATCGTGAAAACTAAATTCATCGTTTGCAATCGGCGTTGCATCAAGAACGAGCTTTGTGTTTCCTATCATAATCTAATGGATTTCCTGCTAAGCCTGAAGCAATTTCTGAGGAACGCGAAATAAAAACCACTTCGGCAGGCAGGACAGTCCATATGATATATTGGATAGTTGCGGGAAGCCATTCCAGTAAAAGGTGTTCAGGAGTTGGAATCCCTCTTTCTCGAGTTGCGGATCTATCTCTTCTAAATCCAGGGTGTAATAAATAAGGTAATCAGGTTTCCAGTTTTTGATGTTAACTTTGATCGCATCGATGTCTCTACCCCAGTACTGAGGGAGGTCTTCAGTCATATCCTGAGCAATGAGGTACCAGTTGGGCATTAGGTTGCAGTTCTTTTGAGTTGCAATATGATAGGGAAGCTCGAAGTGGACTCTTTGCCTGTCGAACAGTGAGTGGTAGCTCCCTTCCGGATTCTCGAAAGAGAAGAGAATTCGAGAATTGTTCTCAGTGGGTGCTAGAAAATCGCTCATCCCGTCAAGAAAAGGTTTTAGGTCAAAAGGCTTCAATGCCTTTAGTCTGTAATTGTTTTTATTCAATTTGTATCCAAGTAGGCAATAGGGGGAATTAATTATCAAAAAGTAAATTGGAAGCATTAGTAAAGTGCCAGATATTAAAGTGTAGTATGTGGACGTGATAAGAGTTAAGGCTACCAAAGACTGAATATCTGCGAATCTTAAAATATGATTATTAACAATACATATTAATAGTGATATTACTAACATCAATGGAATCTCTTTAAACATCATTGAATATGCTATTGTAAAGAGGAACTGAAGGGCGATAAAAATAAAATAATTTAGATTTAAATCCATTTTATTAAATCTCTTATATTTAGTTCTTTTTCCCGAATTTATGGCACTTACTATTAACTTTATTCTTTTTATTATATTTCCACTATTTAATAAGTTTAATAATGAAATTAGTATTGCAGGTATATAGGATATAAAAGCTACAAATAATAGCGTTTTAAGGCTTGTCGCAATCAGCATTATTCCAAGGCAGAAATTCGCAGTTAGGCTTCCCATTGCGACTAAAGAAGAAGACATGCAGAAAAGCCAGAGGTTATTGGTTTCAAGAGCAAAAAGGCAAAGCGGTAGAAAAGCCCATCCCAGTGAGTTGTAATTTTGAGCAAGAAACGAATTTGAGTAACAGGAGTAACTGAAGATTCCGAAACCTATAACGGTAATGCAATATACCCAAGACACCTTGTTGGCAAAAAGGCAAAAAGACAGCATGCAGACCAAGAAAGATAGGCAAGGTAGGAATGGGGCCAACTTTTTGTAGAGGTACCCTGATACGAGTGGGAAATGCCACGCCTTAGACAACTTGTAGTTCCCACTCCCCATAGAAGGAGAATTTCCTCCAAAGCCATAATTTTTTACATTGTAAAGTAAGCTCCAGTAAAAAAGGGAGTTTAGTCCATCATGAGGTGTGAAATGATTAAAACGAAAATTGGACTTGGACTTAAAGAGGACTCCTGACGAATTAACATATGTACCGATCACCCAAACGGGAATGAGTAGAAGGGCATGAAGGTAGTTTAATATATTTGCAGGTAATCCAAGGATAAGGGGATGTAAGTCTAGTAGTGCGGGGGAATAACATTTTATTTTCTTTTTTGGTATACCCAATTCAAGTAGTTGTTTCTCAATTCTATGGTAAAACATGCTGACGATAATTATGAAATCGAATTCATGTTCTAAGATACTTTCGGGGGGGATTACCTCGAGAGACTTAAATGGATTCTTCCTTTTGTTGGTATCGTTGTCGCAAAAGTAGGTTACATTGTAAAAGCACTTGTAGGCATCATAGGCTCGGGAACCGATACTTCCGCAACCAAAGAGAATAATTTTCCTTTTGGGAAAAATCATAAAGAGTTGATGGATTTTTCTATCAACCTAAACCTAATCGGAGCAATATTTAAGAAAGTCACCTCCGACCATCGTTATGGTCTCAAAGACAGCGAACAAAATGGCGAGAAGACGGTCTATTTGGCAATGGTCGTTCTTCACTACTCGCTGGGAAACGGATGAAGCAAGGTATCTATTTGATGCTTTAAGTGAAAAGCAAAGTCTTTACACTATATCCATCAAAAGATTGTCACCTTTATTCTATATAGTTTTCAAAAACTATAAACAATATACCCTGAGCTTTTATCGGATACCGGTAAAGCCCAGTCCCTTGAGCTGAATGAAATTGTTCCCGTAGGCGTAGATAGCTTTTTTTTAATGCTAGCTCGGTACGCCCTGAATCCACACGAATAGTCCCGCACCCCGCGAACCGGGAAAATGATTTTCATGAAAAGGTTGGCCGCTCGGCTTATCATGTCACGATAACAGTCAACGTATTCTGGTCTCCCCCTCTTGCGAACCTCTAAGAGATGACGACATGGAAGCCTTCTTCCAGTTTTTGCAACATGGCTGGAATGTACGCGGGCGAGTGCGTGTCGTCTGCATCCATCCTGATGATCGCGTCGTCCTTTGCCAGTTCAGTGGCTTTTCCTCGTTGAATGGGGGTAAGAGAATAAAGATCATGTGCAAAAGGCATTTGGAAAGTCCGTTCCCGAATATGGGGTCGGTGAGCTTTTATCTTTTATGCAGAGGAGAGCGGGGAGCAAAGCACTGGCTGGAAATAATTATTAAAGTCACTTTAGGGAGCAACATAAGGCCAGGACGTAATGAGACATTTGTGGGTATCCCGTGTGGAGGACTTCATCATTCATTCCAAAAGTAAAGACATTGGAAAAATATGTTTGCATGAATTCCTTGAGCTCAAGCATGTTTTTGCAATTAACATGACCAATCTTAGATGATTTCGAGGCATACTTCTGGGACTCGATGCTAGGCATTCCAATGATCAGACTTCCGTTTTCACCAAGACTCTCGCAAATGTTTTCGATAAACTGGTTTTCCGCTTTTTTTTCTATGTGTTCGAGGACGTCGAGGGCAAAGATTCCGTCATAGGAATTTAGAACAGGGGAATCTAGCATGTCGTGTGCGAAGAACTTAATCTTACTGCTGTTGATCCTTCTGCAGCAGCTGTCGATGTAAGGATGGTAAAAATCCAAACAGTCCAGATGATCGACGCCGCCACTGACCAGATGAGCTCCGAATCCTTCTTGGCAACCAACCTCAAGAACATTTTTGAAACCATCGAACATTTTCGTGACGAATTTGTATCGAGCAAGATTAAAGAGTAGGTTGCGAGGGGATTCCAAAAGAATCCTCGTCGTGTTTTCGCCCAAGGTGAATTCGCCGTAACTTTCCCCAAGAGATTTAAGATACGTTTCCTTGATCCTTGCGGATGAACTTTTTCCTGCAAATTTATCTTCCATTTCGATCTAACGATTCCAATCTTCTAGCACCAACCTGCATTCGCTTTGAGTAGATCCCGTGTTTCCAAATCATTTTAAAGTTTCAACAACATCTTATGAGTCATCGTACCGGCTCGATTTTTAAAGGGCGTTCCATGTATTCCAAATCCGAAGGTTTCGTATAGAGAGATGGCCGGTGTATTGTAGTCGCGGACGCTTAGACAAATTTTATCTACTTTACCACGAACATCATCAATTAACTTAATCATCATTTTTTTTCCGATCCCACGATTTCTATATTCCTTGAACAATCCAATTGATAGCTCAGGAGTTTGATCGTCAACATAGCCAGCTCCCTTATTATCAAATGTCAAAAGCCTCATCCATGCTACTCCTACCAACCCTCTGTCAGAATCAGAAGTTTCTGCGATTATTCCATAGTCAAAAGGTTTACCCCATTCACAAACATATCTTCTTCGATCGGCGTTTTTTTTAGCTTCCTCAATCGTTTCACCAGTTTTCTCCATGTCCGCCGTTACGTAAACTATCTTCCAAATCAGCTCTTCATCATCTTTATTTATTGTTCTTAAGTCTATTTTCATAACCAGAATCTTGTTGGACTATAGCAATACAAGATTTGAAACACCTACAAAAGCATTCCCATTAATCACCACATATATGGTTTGTAAGCAAAACATTAACATATTCACGGGCCTCTTCCTCTTCAGTTTCAGAAGGGGCCCAAACGGCATATTTAGTATCTTCCGGATCGAAGGGACCATTTGTTGTTTCATGAAAGATTACGTATTCGGATTCAGGAATTACCGCATGAAAGCAACTGGTGGCCAGTCGGTAAAAAAAGGTAAGTCCCGACTTGCATGGTCCCATGCGAATAACTTTTTCCACTCCGCCTTGATCATCAAAAAAGACAACGGATAACCTCCCTTCGATAATGTGGAAGGATTCCGTTTTGCCTTCGTGCTTATGGGGTCTGATGTAACTTTCCTTGCCAAGTGCAATGGTCATCTCATGAAGTGGGTTTCCGACATCGTCATGGAGGCAAAGCCTCACCCTTTTGCGAGGAGAATCATCCACTTTTCCTCGCAGGAAATCCACTGTGGAGTCGTTGACCTCGGTTATCGATTGACGAGTATAAAAGGCTTCCTTGCTTACTTGCTCCATTTTCATCATGCGTGGGTAAGCTGTAGAGATATTGATTCAGGACGAATGGCGCGGGAGCTGTTGGGGGCGATGGAAAGAAACTGGCCTCCCTTTTTCTCGAACTCTTTCTGGTTTTGAATAAAGCGTTCCTCCGATAGGGGGTTGATTCCTAAGAGGCAAAGCGTAATGTCCTCTTCCACAAGCGATTTGGAATTGCGAATCGGCAAGCCGCAGCCCGGTATATGCAAAGAATGTTTGTTAGGGTCGTCATCCACGAAAAATTCCAAGTACTTGCCGATTTCAAGAACATTGACAAAGGTGCAACTTCGATGTCCTGCACCCAAGATGGCTACTTTTCCACCTTTGAAAATGTAATTCTCAAAGAATTCACCTAATTGCCGCTTCGTATCCGTTAAGGTCATAACAAAGAAGTTGATCCTGTTACTTTCTTTCTCACTAGGATCCTTGCTTATTTTTTCTGAAATTTTCTCGGACGCATGCGCGGCAACGACCAAGGCGTTTTCATCGGGATATTCAAATACCCTTGTTCGGGCTGTCTCCAGACTGTTCATGGAGAGAACCTTATCCAAACTTACCTCCGTAAAGTATGAAATATGTTCCTCCCATAAGGTGGAGACGTCTCCATTATCAAAAGAGGATTTACAATCCGGAACTTCAAGGACAAGGAGTCCGCCTGGAGAAAGTAAGGACTTTAGAGTCTCGAGGAACTCGGATCCATGAAAGGCATGCTCAAGTACTCTGCGGGCCAACACGATTTCATATGATCCTCTTTTCTTGAGGATTGATTCAGCGGCTTTAGAGTCCAATCCAGCTTGAATGAGCGCTTCGCTGGTGTTTTCGTGGAGAAGACCCAAGTCTTCCGCGGCGCTTACTTGATTTAGTTGTGTGAAACCGGCTTTGGACAATTGCAGTAGTAGAGGTTTGTCGTGCTTGGAGATTCCGAGAATGCGAGACTCTTTGGTTATCCCGGGGAGTGAAGAGATGAATTGGACCATTTCGCCGAGGTGATCTTCCGGTTCATTGAATTTGATCCAATCGAATTTTGGAACCATGGCTTCAACGGGCATCGGGTCGGATAACTGAGCGACACCACAGACCTCGCATTGTCCCAAAGCCATGGGGAACTCATCTGCTACCTCATGTGTCTCAACGAAACGGTGGCTGACGGGTTGGCTGCCAAGGTCAATCAAGACCTCGTAGCCGTCTTCGCCACAGAGCCTGCAAACATTCGTCATTTCAGGTCATGTTCCGCATCGATAACGGATACTTCGGGGCAGCAGACAATAAATTTTCCACCAGCGTCCAGATATGCCCGATTACCCGCAATAATTTTTTTGCATGAATCCACGCTAGAATGAAAGTATAATCAGGCCTTCGCTCAGCTAGCTCTTTGGTCGGAAGAACTGGGATGTTATATCCTCCTATGCGCTTGTTTACTTTCTGGGGGTGATCATCAACGATGAAATCTATCAAGTCAGCCAACCCCATCTGGGCAATAAGAATGTTGCCGCTGCGTGCAGCTCCAAAACCAGCTGCCGAGATTCCTCTGTCTTGCCATCCTGTGCTTAGCTCGCTTACTTGATGGCGCAGACCCGTTAATTTGGCTGCAAAAGACTTAAGGGTGTCAGGGTGATCAAGCAATCGATCATTTTCCTGGGATACGAATTTCTCGATCGAAGCGGAAAGCATATGAGGTCCGTTTGCAAGCTGGGCAGTACCGATTAGCGATCCTCCTTGTATGAAAACCTTTTGGAGATCAATGAGTTCAAGACCGTTTCTTTTAAGAAAACGAATTAGTGGCTTTACGGAATGATGCGAAAGGTGTTCGTGAAAGAAAGTGCCAAGAAGCATATCATCAATTATATTCTGAAGATATGAAACCTCGAATACGAAGATTCCATCAGGAGAGAGCAGATTGCGGATGCTGTGAACCATACCTTCAAGATCATCGGTATGGGCAAAGACGTTGAAGGCGGTCACAATACTTGCGGATCCATACTGGGTGGTGATCTTTTCCGCTAATCCGGGAGAAAGGAATTCGGCGAAGGTTTCAACTCCCGATTCGGTAGCCTTTCGAGCAATTTCCTCGGCTGGGTCAACTCCCAGAACTCGCAGACCCCTTTCTTGAAAACAACGAAGGAAAGAACCGTCGTTGCTTCCAATGTCTACGACCAAATCATTCTTTTCTAGGGAATGGCGTTTGAAAATCATTTCCGCACAGTCTTCGAAATGATCGATGATTCCTTGAGTTTGGCCCGAATGATAGGTGTAATCGTCCCATAATACATCCGGGTCTACTACTTCCAGGAGTTGTACGTGTCCGCACTCCAAGCACATGTGCAAGTCCATGTCGTAGAACTGTTGCTTTCCCGCAGTTTCGGAGTC
>MDTG01008764.1_pt1 | contig 12871 bp, 14 predicted proteins | sample 811421 | NCBI WGS metagenome assembly MDTG01 (sample SAMN05326645, study PRJNA326480) | marine metagenome | isolation source: seawater | place: Pacific Ocean: South East | collected 2011
AAAAAAAAGGAGAACCTGAAAAATTAAAAATTTTAGATGATATTAACGCGTACGTTGAAGAATTAGAAAAACATTATTCATCTGCGTAGTTGACATTAAAAAAAAAAATATTTACTTAGAATATATGAGTATTAAAAAAATTTCAGACAATGATTACAAAAATGAAGTTTTAGATAACCCGAAAACTACGGTAATAAAGTTTCAAGCGGACTTCTGTGGACCCTGTCATCAGTTGACGCCTATAGTCGAAAAAATATCCGAGGAAATGCCAGAAGTTAATTTCGTTTCAATGGAAATTGATAAAGAAGGAGTAAATACTGCAACTGAATTTGGCATCAGAAGTATTCCTCAAATGTTCATAATGAAAAATGGTAAAGCAGTTGCACAAAAAGCTGGGGCAACTGATTATGACTCCGTAAAAAATTGGTTAAAAGAAAACATTTAGTTTATATTTAAAATATTTCCAACATTATAGAGTGAGCCAAAGCAAACGATAAGTTTTTTCTCCTTCGAAGAAATTTTTTTTAAGGCTTCGTTAAAATTATTAGCTTTATCTGCAGTAAATTTATTTTTCAGTGCTATTTTATAAAGTTTATTATTACTCATAGTTCCTTTTTCATTTTTAATCGGAATAGTGACAATTTTTTTAAATATATTTTTAAATTGTTTTATAAATAAATCAGGTTCTTTATTTTTCATCATAGCCCAAATACCGTATCTTGGAATCTTAATAGAATTAAGATAATTAGAAAGATTTTTAGCATCTGTTTCGGCATGAGCTCCATCTAACATAATTTTTTCATTTTTATGAAGTCTTTTTTTAATTTTTCCATTATGTAGATACTGAAAACGTCCTTCGAAAATAATTTTAGGTATTGTCTTTTCTATTATTTTTTTATCTATTTTAAGATCTAAGGCTATTTTAATAGCATGGCAAAGATTCTCGAGTAATCCTTTTGAATGAATATTTTTAGAATTAAGTATTATTTTATTTTTATTATCTTGGTAAAAATATTGTTTATTCTTTTTAATTAATTTCCAAGTGTTAGGATAATTTATCTCACTTCTATTTTTTTTTAGATATTTTTTAATTTTTTTTAAAACGTTAGGTTTTTGTTTACCTAAATATATATGAGTAAAATTACTCAAAAAACCTACTTTTTGATAAACTACTTCATCAAGAGTTTTTTTATTTTTATCTAAAAAGTTTAGATGTTGTTTATTTATATTAACCACTACTTGAGCTAGCGGGAAATCAAAAATATTAGTAGAGTCTTTGGCAAATAGCGCCCCAGCTTCAACAAGATGATAATCAACATTTTGTTTTGAGGCATTTATTATATAAATCACTGTAAGAACCTCGAAAATCGTTAGAGGAACTTTTATTTTTTTAATTAATTTAATTGATTGGTTGATTTCTTGATGAGTAAGATATCTATTACCCATCCAAAATCGCTCATTAATATCTTTTAACGATGGGGAAATATAAGCTGTAGCAATTTGATTATCAGCTTCGATAAAACTTTTAACAGAATGGAGGGTTGTAAATTTTCCGCTAGAGCCTAGGAAATTAATTACATTTTTAAGTTTTTTTTCAGGATGATTAAGTTTTTTGAGAACTAATTTAATTCTCTTTAAATCAAAATTTATATTTTTATTAAAAAGCTTATAATTAGCTAGCTGTTTGTAAAGACCTATCGACAGTGACATTCGAGTCTTGTTTAGCTTGAGCTTCTGCTTTTTTCAATAGAACATTTAGTAATGTTCCAATAGTAGAGTTAAGGTATTTTCTCTCTATAACCAAATCAATTCCACCATGATCTTTTACATATTCTGCTGTTTGAAATTCATCTGGTAAAGTCTCTCTAACGGTGTCTTGAATAACGCGTCTACCTGCGAAGCCAATAGTTGCTTTCGGTTCAGCAATCAAAATATCACCCAACATTGCCCATGAGGCAGTTACGCCACCTGTTGTGGGATCAGTAAGAACTACGACAAAGGGAATATTTTTTTTCTTCAACTCGTTTACAGCTAAAGCTGTTCTAGACATTTGCATTAAGGCAATGGATGACTCCATCATTCTTTGGCCTCCAGAACAACTAAAAAAGATATAAGGTACATTATTTGCTATAGCATGTTGAGCGCCAGCAATAAAAGCCTCACCTGACGCTGCACCAAATGATCCACCAATAAATCTAAAATCTTGAGAACCTGCTACTACTTCAATATTTTGAACTTTTCCTTTTGCAATTAACACTGCATCATCTTGACCAGTTAATTTACGAGCTGTTTTAAGACGATCAGAATATTTTTTTTTATCTTCAAAAACTAATGGATCGTCTTTAGGTAAAGGTGTTTGTATTATTTCAAATTCTTTATTATCAAAAAAAGTTTCAAATCTTTCTTTACAAGTTAGTTTATGGTGAGCTCCACACTTAGGACAAACTTTTTGATTAGCCTCCATATCTTCTTTGTATATTAGGTTTTTGCACCCGCATGTTATCCAAAGATTTTCCTCGGTCTTTGATGATTTTTTTTCAAAAAGAGATTTTATTTTTGGTTTGATAAATTTAGTAATCCAATTCATATTATTTTTTTTTTAAGATTGTACACAACTTTATCTAACTTTGTGACAGGATTTTGTCTCATTTTAAGTGAATTTGTTATTGTTCTGCACAACATACTGCCTATTACCAGGCCATTTGCTAGTTTTAAGGAAGATATAGTCTTATCAGTGATCCCGAATCCAATTACTAGATTTTTTTTTGGATTGATTCTTTTGATTGAATTATAGTTTTGTAGGATTTTTTTAGGTGAAACTTTAAGTTTCCCCCCAGTAGTTGATAACATCGATATATAATAGATCATATCATGAGAGTCTTTAATAATTTTTTTCATCCTATCCTTAGATGTAGTAGGGGAAAGTAATTGAATAAAATTTATTGATTTTTTTTTACATTTATTAGCAAAGTTTTTATTTTCTGGATATGGAAGATCGACTATAATTAAACCATCTACTCCTGACGACTTGCAACTTTTTAAAAAGTTATTTTCTCCGTTTTGATAAATTAAATTAAAATAACCCATTAGGATAATTGGTTTATTAGGATGGTTTTTTTTAAATTTTTTTACAATTTGAAAAACATCTTTTAATTTAATACCATTTTTGAGAGCTCGGTGTGAGCTACCTTGTATTTGCCCCCCATCAGCTATAGGTGTGTTATGTGGAAAACCAAGCTCTAATATGTCTGCATGTTTAGAAATCTTATTTAATATATTAAGAGAATTTTTTTTTGTATTATCTCCTGCAACGGTATAGGTTATTAATGCAGGTCTTTTCTCTCTCTTACATTTGTCAAAAGCCAAAGCAATTTTTGATTTCATCTTACGTAAGTGCCTAATCTTTGTTTAATTATATCTTTGTCTTTGAGGCTATCTCCACATGAATTAACAATTATAACATCTGAGGACTTCAATTTTGGAGCAAGACGGATTGCATGAAAAAATGCATGGGAAGGCTCAAGAGATGGAGAAATGTTTTCTAATTTAGAAACTAATTGATAAGCTTTTAAAGCTTCCTCATCACTTGCAGAAGTATAACTAGCTCGTTTTGCATCTTTCAAAAAACAATGTAATGGCGAAATTCCAGGATAATCTAAACCAGCAGATATAGACTCCGTAGATCCTATTTGACCTTCTTTATCCTGAATTACATATTGAGCAGCACCGTGTAAAATTCCAATTTTTGATCCATTGGTTAAAGGCGCAGCATGATGTTTACTATTTCTTGGTCCTCCTGCTTCAACACCAATAAATTCAGCATCTGTATTGATGAATTCATTCCAAAATCCCACAGCAGAACTACCACCGCCTACACAGTTTATTAATTTCATTTTTTTTGGAATTTTGCCAAATTCCTCCTTAACTTGTTTAATTAGCTCTCTTGATATTTGAGCAGTACTCCAAGCACATATCTTTATGAAAATATTTGGACCAACTGTTGACCCAACACACATATGAGTGGTGTCACAATTTGAAACCCAGTATCTCATACACTCACTAACAGCATCTACCAAAGTTTGACTTCCAGTTGTAACAGGCACAATAGTAGCGCCATTTCTTCTCATTGCTTCAACATTCGGTCGTTGTCTTTTTATATCTTTCGCTCCCATAAATATTTTACATTTAAGGCCAAATTTTTTTGCTGCCATTGAAAGCATTTTTCCGGCATAACCTGCACCTGTGTCTCCAACTACATATCTTTTACCAGCTTTTTTAGCTATCAAGCAGTGAACAGTAGCATTATAAATTTTATGTGCCCCCCCATTAGCTTCAGAAACAACTTTAGCGTAAATTTGTGCACCACCTAGATGATCAGATAAATTCTCTAATTTTATAAAAGGAGTTGGAACGCCAACATAATTTTTGAAACAATTGTCTCTTTCTTGAATAAATTTTTTATCTTTTCTTAATTTTGAAAATAATTTTGTAAGATCATCAATAGGTTTTTTTAGTGTTTCAGGTATAAAATTCCCACCAAATTTTCCCCCATACATATAGTTTTTGTCATGTTGATCTATTAAAGGTATGTTCTTTTTAATTTTTAATCTCATTTAATTTTTTCAAAAAGTTTTTGATTTTCAGGTGATCTTTGAAACCTAATTGAGTTTCTAAACTAGACGATAAATCAAAAAAGTTAACCCCTAATTTACTAATATTTTCTACATTATTTTCAGAGATTGATCCCGCCAAAGCATATTTTTGACCTCTAGGCAGTCTAGAAATTAAATTTTTTGGAAATTCAATAGATTTTTCCATACCTGGAGTGTCAAATAATATTATGTCAGCATTGGTAAATTCTTTGAAGCTATCTATATCTTGTTCTTTTCTAACTTTAATAGCCTTAATTACTTTAGGCCCCATCTTTTTAATTTCACTTATTCTTTCGTCTGTCTCCAAACCGTGTAACTGAATATACTCAAAGTTTCCTAACAAATTTTCTTTAATAAATTTATCGGTTGGATTTACAGTAACTGCAACAAAAGATGAATTTTTTCTTTTATACTTTGAGAGAATTTTAATATCAGATAAATTTGTGTTGCGAGGAGATTTTTTGTAAAAAACAAATCCTAGAAAATCTACCTTGAGATCAATACATAACTGAACATCTCTGGTTGAGTTTAAACCACAAATCTTAACTTTCATTATTTTAATTCTTTAATTAACCTTTGAATATTTTTTCTGATATTTCCTTTTATAATAGATCTTCCCATAACTAATGCTGTACTACCATTTTTAAAAGCCTCCTTAGGTCCCATAACTCTTTTTTGATCTCCAACTTTATCGCCTTTTAACCTTATACCTGGTGTTATTATTTCACCCTTAAATATTTTTCTAACAAATTTTAAATCTGCGCCGGCACAAATTATTCCATGACAACCACAGGCCTTGGCTAATAAAGACTGTTTTTTAACCAAATCTTTTATTGATCTTGTGTAGCCAATTTTTTTTATTGATGAATTTGAAATACTAGTAAGAACTGTAACAGCTAATATTTTTAATTTTTTATTAGTTTTTTTTGCAGTTCTTACAACAGCTTTTAAAGTATCTTCCCCAGCATTTGCGTGCACTGTGATATATCTTATATTTTTTAAATCCCTTAGCGCTTTTATTGCTGCTGCACTCGTGTTAGAGATGTCCGATATTTTCTTATCTGCAAATATTGTTACATTTTTTAGTTTTGATATAAATTCTCTACCACCTTTAGAATAAAAGAATTCTAATCCAAATTTATAGCCTATATCCAGTTTATTTGTTTTGGTTTCAGAAATAATTTTTTTAACCTTACTAATTTTATTTGTATCACAAGCTATAAATATTTTTGGTTTTTTCATTCGTTAATTATTTTATTTAATTTTTTTGAAGCTTTAAATCTTATTTTAACACGTTCTGGCTTATAAATTAACTCGTTTGTTTTAGGGTTTCTTGCATTAAAATTTTCTTTTAATTTTTTATGAAACCAACGACCCAGACCTCGAATTTCAACAGTGCTACCGTTTTTTAAAGCACTTGAAATGCTTTTAGAAAATACATCTATCACAGTTTCTATTTCAGATTGATTAAGTCGAGGATTTTTTTCTTTAAGCTGTTTTATAAGCTTTTTACGGGACAATTATTTTTCTTTTTTATCTTTCTTACCAATTGCTTTTTCGAAAATTCCTTTTAGAGTAGCACCAGACTTGGTTGCCCCCTCCCCAAATTTTGCAATTAAAGACTTTTCCTCATCTATCTGAGCTGCTTTTACACTAAGCTTTATCCTACGATTATTTAAATCTAGTTCAGTGATTTTTGCATCTAAGGCATTATCTTTAGAGAACACTTCCGGTCTAGCATCTGCCGTATCCTTAGCGAGGTCGTTTTTTCTGATAGTGACTATCAATTTTTTTTCTTGATCAATAGAAACTTTAACTCCAGTCTTCAGAACTTCGTGTATCCTTGTTGTAATAATATCTCCAACTTTTTTCTTATTATCTTTAAACCAATCTAAAGGATCTTTTTCTAAAGCTCTTTTAGAAAATCTTATTTTATCGTCCTTTATTTCTAATATTTTTACATCTATAGTTTCGTTTTTCTTAAACTTTTTAAGATCTTCCAAATTTTCTTGGTAAGATATTTCTTTGTAATGAAGCATACCTGATAATTTTGAATCAATTAAATCACCAAAAATAGCTTTATCTGTAATATTATTTATTTTTATTTTTACTTCTTTTCCTACTTGATTTTTAATTTTATCCCAAGGATTATCTAATATAGCCTTATAAGATAAAGAAATTCTTTTAGTTTCTTTATCAATGTTAACAATTTTAAATTTAATTTTTTGTGAAACCGAAAGAACCTTATTCGGTTTTACGTTTCTATTAGTCCAATCTAGCTCTGAGTTATGAATTAATCCCTCTATGGAATCCTCAATTTTTACGAAACAACCGTAATCCATGATTTTAGTAACTGTTCCTTCGTATGTTTCTCCAATCTTATATTTTTTTTCAATGTTTTCGTAAGGGTCTTCTGTAAGCGCCTTAATTGAAGCCGAAACTCTATTAGTTTCTTTATCAATTTTTGTTATTTTGACTCGAAGTTTCTGTCCAATTGTAACTAAGTCAGCAGGTTTTTTTACTCTACCATGACTCAAATCTGAAACATGTAATAATGCGTCTATACCATTAATATCTAAAAAAATTCCCCAATCTGTTGTTGCTTTTACAATTGCATTTTCAATAATGTCGTTTTCTTTAATATTTTTTAAAGCCTTTGTTATCTCTGCGTTCTTACTTTTTTCTAAAACTGCTCGTCTAGAAACACATACATTTCCCCGATTTTTATCAATTCTTGTTGCAATAACTTTTACTGGTGTATTTAACAAATGATCTATTCTCTTAAGCGGTCTAACATCTATTTGTGAAGAAGGCATAAAGCAAGGTAAACCGTCAATAGTTGTTATAAAACCGCCTTTAACCCTTCCAGTTATATAGCCCGTCATCTCATCTTGAGAGTCAAAAAGTTTTTCTAATTTTTTCCAAGCTTTCATTTTTCTCGCTTTATCTCTTGAAACAACTATTTCACCTTTAAAACTCTCTATTCTTTCAAGGTAAACATCTATTAATGAGCCGACCTTCATCTTATTTAGTTCATCGTCGTTTTTAAATTCCTCTATGGGTATCATACCTTCCATCTTAGCTTTACAATCCACCACTATGAAATTTTTAGTAATCTCAGATACAGTGGCCTTTATAATTTCGTTCTCTTTAAGTTTTCTATCTTTAAAATCTTGATCTAATAGACTTTGAAATTCTTTATGGGACGGGCTTTGTTTTTTAAGTTCTTGTTCAGTTGACATCTTATTCTGACAAAAATTTCTCTATATATTTTGACATTTTTAATAGCATAGCTTGTTTACTTAATTTTCCGGTGTTGATTACTACCGAATCTCTATGTTTAAGTAAAGGGGAGTTTTTTCTTTTTGTATCTGAAATATTCCTCATTCTTAAGGCTTTTTTCACATCTATTAGTTTTAAATTGGCATTACTTTTACTCAATTCTTTAAACCTTCTAACTGAGGCTATGTTAAGATTACAAATAAAAAAAAATTTCACATCAGATTTTGGTAAGATTTTTGTAGATATATCTCTACCCTCAATACAACAATTTTTATTTTTTTTTGCAAAATCAATTTGGAACTTTTTTAAAATATTTCTAATTTTATTCATTTTAGCAATTTTTGCTGAAAACTCAGAAATTTGTTGATTATGAAGATCTATTTTATCTAATTTATTGTAATTAAGTTTTATAAATTTTTTTTTTAAAAAATTGATCTTATTTTTAGGCTTATGTTTCAAAAGTAAGAAACTTGCATATCTATAAAGCAAACCAGAAGAGAGAAATTTTAATTTATATTTTTTTGACACCATTTTTGCGCCAGTTGATTTACCTGTTGCAGCTCCACCATCACAAGAAATTTTTAGGTATTTACTATTCAATTTCAAATTTAGCTCCCAGATTTTTCATAATTTTCAAGAAAGATGGAGACGATGTGAAAACCGTTTCAAAATTTTTTATTGATGTTTTAGCATTGGTTAAAATTCCTAAAATAAAAGCACACATAGCAATTCTATGATCTCCAAGGTCATCCACAATTATTTTTTTATTACTTGCATCAAACATTCCTTTTCCATAAATTTTCATCTCATCACTTCTTAAAATACATTTTATTCCAATTTGATTCAAAATCTTTTTCATTTCGTAAGCTCTCGAACTTTCCTTATTAGATAATTCGGAAATACCCTTAAAGGTAGACACTCCTTGTTGTAACCCTGCAATGAGAAACAATAATAAATATTCATCGGTTGTGCTTGGGTACATACTTGCTGGAGTTTTTATGGGCTTAAGTTTACTACTTTGAACTAAAATGTCTCCCTTTATTTCATTATTCTCTTTTTTGATGTTCACAAATTTCAATTTTGCTTTTTGTTTTTTTAAAATCTCATAGAAGCCTATTCTTGTAGGATTAAGTCCGACATTTCTAATTTTGATAGATGAATTAGAATTTAAAAGAGTTAAGGTCGTAAAAAAAGCTGCATTAGATGGATCTCCACTTATATTAATATTTATTTGATTTAATTTTTTTTTTCCAAAAACTTTTATAATCTTTTTTTTATTTTTTTTAATTTTAATTGCCTCAATATTTTTAATTAAAAGATTTTCAGTATGATCACGTGAACTTATTTGTTCTTCAATATTTGTTATTCCATAACTGTTTAATCCTGCTAATATAACAGCAGATTTTAGCTGAGCACTTACACCAGCTTTATAATTTATCCCAACTGGATATTCGGAAGAAATCATTTTAAGAGGAAATGAGTATTTATTTTTAGGCAAAAATACAGCTCCAAACTTACTCATTAAACTTATTAACTTTTTCATACTTCTTTTATTTAAAGAATGGTCTCCTAAAACCTTAACCTCAATATTTGAAGTGGTTGAAAGGATGCCAATGATTAATCTAGCTGCTGTGCCTGAATTCCCAAAATTTATCTCAGTATTTTTTTTAGCAAAAAATGAACCCAAGCCCTTACCGTAAATTTTATAGTTTTTTGGACCTACTCTATGAATTTTTATACCAAGCTTCCTACATATAGAAATAGTTGTTTTTACATCTTCAGACTCCAAAACATTTTTTGCGGTTGAAATTTTTTGAGAGATTGAACCAATTAAAAAACTTCTAATTGATAAAGATTTATCTGAGTCAACTTCAATAGTTTTTCTAAATTGTGAAATCTTAGAATTTAAAAATACATTGAATTTTTTAGGATACATTAACTACGAAGAAAATTGAGAGCCAAAATAATGTTTTATAGCTTTTGAAGATTTTAATAGTTCCCTAGACGTTCCTTCAGCGATAACGTTGTGTTCACCCAATACATAGCTTCTATCTGTTATATCAAATAAATTTTTTACATTATGATCAGTAACAAGCACCGCGGTTCCGCTAGATTGTATTTTTAATATATATCTTTGGATATCTTGTATGACTAAAGGGTCTAGAGCCGCTAGAGGCTCGTCAAGTAAAACAATTTTAGGTTTGTTTATCATTATCCTTGCCATCATTAATCTTCTGATCTCACCACCAGATAAAACAGAGGCATTAAGTGATCTTAAATGTTGTAGATTAAATTCATCTAAAAGTTTTTCAGTTATAGATTTTTGTAAATTTATTCCTCTAACTGAGATTTGAGCAATACCCATAATATTATCGTATACAGACATATCAAATACACTTCTTTGTTGAGGCAGATAACCTAAACCTTCTTTAGCTCTTAAATGAATAGGCGTTTCGTGTATCGCTTTATTTTTAAGAAATATTTTGCCATGATCAGGAGATAATTCCCCAATACACATTGAGAATAAAGTAGTTTTACCACAACCATTAGGCCCAAGTATCCCAACACATTCACCTGGAAATACTTTCAAAGATAATTTTTTTAAAACTGGTCTTCCATTGAAAGATTTACTGATATCTTTTACCTCAAAAATTGGACTATCTTTTTTGAACTTTAATATTCTAAAACTTTTTTTCATTTATAAATAATTTTTGATTTGACCATATTGTTTTTCAAAGAAGTAATATTGAGTGTTTTACTTTTTATATCAAAAATGAGTTTGTCTGCAAACATTGTTCCCATAGTGTCTATAACCTTTACTTTATCAGTAACAACAAGAGAATTTTTAGAATTTAAAAATTGTGCTTTTTCTGCGTAAAGTTCGCTATTTTCGTAAAATGCTTTTACATTTCGCCTAAATTCCATATCAAGAGTCTTGTTATTGTAATCTGCCTCTAATGAGGAAATCGTTAAAACTGTATTATCTTTAAAATAAAATTTAGCGAGGACACGGCTCATACTTACTAAATTTGGATTAACATCAGAATTAATGGCCTCCTCCGAGGAAATGGTGTATCTATTTTTTTCTAGATCTAAACCAGAGTATTCAACATTATAAAATATGTTACTGTTGTCATAATCTTTATTTTTAGTCTGCTTATCTATTTTTTCTTGTAAATTTTTCGAAATTATTTTCTCTTTACCCGAAAAGTCTTTTTGATAGTAAGTAAATAATATTATACTTAGCCCAATACTAAAAAATAAAACTTGATACAGTCTTAATTTCTTTTTTCTGTCCATTATTTAATTTCGTCCCTAAGAAGAAAATGAATATGAATAATTCCTTTTAAAATTTTATTTTTTTTATTTTTATCTTTGTCAGAAACAACGAGCAAACTTGTAATTTTTTTTTCAGACATTAAACCAAGTGCTTTAGAGGCAGACATATTTTCATTTATAATTAAAGGGCTTTTTATAGTTATTTTATCTAAATTTCTCTCTTTAGATGAACTGTTTAAAACTCTTCTTAAATCTCCATCAGTAATTAAACCTTTAATATATCTATTTCTAATCACTACAACAATTCCTAGTTTCTTTTGACTCATAACCTTAAGGGCATCGCTAAATTTTCTTTTATAATTTATCACAGGCATATTTTTCCCTTTAACCATTATATCTTTAGCAAGCCTGAGTGATGCTCCAAGGTTTCCACCTTTATGATAAAGGAAAAAATTTTCTTTAGTAAATTTTCTTTTTTCCATAATAGTTGTAGCCAAGCAATCACAAATAATCATCACGAAAGAGGTTGATGTTGTTGGAACAATATTATTTGGGTCTGACTCTTTTAAGTTTGGATACAAAATTTTAATATTACTAGCTTTTATTAACATGCTATTAAGATTTGCCGCTATACCAATAATCTTTATTCTAAATCTGTTTGCGAATTTCAATAAATTTTTAAGTTCAGCTGTGTTTCCAGAATTAGAGATAACCACTAAAATATCTTTTTTTTCAATTTGACCCGCGTCTCCATGTGAGACACCAGTTGGATCAACAAAGAAACTTGGTATACCAACACTTGAAAAAGTTGCTGCTGCTTTTTTACAAATAAAAGAGTTCTTACCAACACCTGAAAAAATTACTTTACCTTTACAATTCATTATTGCATCAACAGCATCGATAAATGAACTATTAAATACTTTTTTAATTTTCTTTAATTCTCTAATCTGAATATTTGCTGCCTTATTGGCTAATTGAATATAATTTTTTTTACTCATCAGTGCTCAAAAATATCCTCTTTGAAACCTTTTTGATCTAACTCAACTCGAGCATCTAAAAATTCTAAACATTTGTTAAAAATAACTTCTCTTTTTTCTCTTATAAGCATTTTTTCTAATTCAGTTTTAATTTTGTGTAAATATATTACATCATTAGCAGCATACTCAAGTTGCTTATCTGATAACTCATTAATATCTTTATTCCAGTCACTACTTCCTTGTCTTTTATCTAAAGACTTACCGCAGAACTCTTGAACAAGATTTTTTAATCCATGGCTATCAGTATAGGTTCTAACAATTTTTGATGCAATTTTAGTATCGAAAATATTTTTGATTTTACACTTTAGAAAAAATTCTAAGGCGTTTTTATCAAATCTTAAAAAATGTCCAATCTTTAAAATTTTATCGTTTTCTAAAACTGAAACTAAATTTGGCGCTTTAAAATTATTTTTATTCGGCTGAATTATAAAAACATTACCTTTTTCATCGCAAATTTGTATTAAACTTAATTTATCTCGCTCTGGAATTTGAAGCCCTGTTGCTTCAGTATCTATCCCAATACTATTTTTTAATGATATTGCTATCTCTGAAGTTATGTCCTCTTTTAACTTAGTTATTTTCATATATAAGTGTTCTAAATACCATGAAAAATCAAATTTG
>MDTG01089674.1_pt1 | contig 12871 bp, 11 predicted proteins | sample 811421 | NCBI WGS metagenome assembly MDTG01 (sample SAMN05326645, study PRJNA326480) | marine metagenome | isolation source: seawater | place: Pacific Ocean: South East | collected 2011
CCACATGAATAGCTAAACGCGGAGCCAGGGGGTAAGGGGGATGTATCCCCCTGGAGGGGTTTAGGGGAACCTTTAGGTTCCCCTTCCCCTTCAACTTATTCTATAATAAATCTATAGAATAAGATCATGGATCCAAATTATGGTAAAGTCGCATTTATTGGTTTACTAACTGGGAGTGTAGCATCATTTGTTGGTGGCGGAGCAGAATTATTGATTGCTCCATTATTACTATGGTTAAATGTATTTCGCGATTACAAAACAGCTGTAGGAACGTCATTAGCATCATTATTATTACCAATTGGAATCGTTGCTGTATATTTTTACTCAAAAGTGAAATGTAATAATACAAAGACGGAATCTTGTGTACATTGGAAATACGCTTTAATTATATCATTATTTTTTGTTGTAGGGACATTTATGTCGTATTATTCTGTACAGTTAGATAACCATATGTTTAAACAAATTTTTGCTGTTTTGATGATAGTATTAGGGGTAATATTGTTATTGGAAAAATAGAACGGTTATATGAGCATCCTCCTTCTACAATACTTTTCAAAATACGATTTACTTACCAATAATGGACGAATAACCGAATCTTCTTGATTTCCGTTACAATAGTGGTATTTAGCATAAAATGAATATACATGATGTACAGAAAATACAGAATCTGGTTCAGCTTCTCTCCATTGGTTGATTGCTAATTCAATATCCATGTCTTTATCCCATAATGTATTTTGTACATGTAGCACATATTTATTTTCTACTATTTCCAAATCTACGTAAAAATAATTCAAGATATCTATAATTTGTGTATCTTTCAATAAATACCGGGTATGTTTTAAATTCAGATATCTGTACATCCACTTACGAAATAATAATGCTATTTCATCCGCTTCCAATTCTACATCACTATCTGGATCCTGTATGGTTGTTTCATCCCAGAATTTTAGGAAGTTTTGAATCATGGGCCATTGTGAACTCCCTACATCTTCAAAAGAATCCGTTTCCGAATTGTATTGTCCTGGAAACACATTTTCTATTAAAATCGTTTTGTAATGAGGATAATACAAACAATGAGGATATCCATTTGCCTGTAGAAACGTTTTCCATAAATACTGAATATGAGTCCACGATAAATTGGTAGATGTAGTAGAAGAACTTGTTTTTTGTAATTTTTCTTGTAAAAATTGTTCTTCTTGAGGTGATGCCGAAATTGCGGATAACTGTTGTTTATCCATCATTTTACGATTATATAAAAATGATTGCGCAAATTGAGAGATTAAATGTATAGGTTGGGTTTGCTGTAGACGAAATACATATTCTTGTAATTGATGATCATTGCTGTATTCCATTACATAATCATCCGATGAACCATATTTTCTACTATAGTGACATGCTACACATAAAACATCCATCCCATAACTAATCATTTTATCCCATGTTTCTTGATATGTATCAGTTAACCCATGTGGTTGAACTTTTACCAAGCGTACATTACAATCTTCGTGCTTTTCATGATATTTATGTTTGAAAGACAATGTACATTGATTGTGAAGCTTATCTACCGATACTCGATTGAGAGAAGCCAATACATTTTTCATATTAGGAGAAATATAATGTATAGTATTGGATCCCTGTTTTTTCATTAAATTATCACCTAAGATTGTAAGAAAATATTTGGTTTCCGTTTTAGTGGAAAATATCATAGGACATAAATATTGAATCACACGTTGTATTGTATTCGAATCAGGAATGGCTTTCAGTATACTTTGATCTTTAATACGTTTTAATAACATTACCTTGGTTTGATATTTTCGATTCATTAATATATCATTCTTTTGTTCACTGATTGTAGAGAGAATATGATGTAAAATTATTTCTTCTGATGTTTCACTGTAATGACTGCCATCGTAATGAAAATATTGTTCATTTGTGATATTGTAATAATACCGGTTGTTGTCTAGAAAATGACTCATAAATTTATCCTGATTATGCTGATGTTCCATATTTCTTTGCTTATTACGATTCCGTGTTTCTTCTACATTTTTCATCAATGTTGGCAATTGTTCCGTAATATAATGATGAATTTTTGAAGTCATAAACAAATCATGCTCATAGTTCTTGTACAGTTTTTCAATTTCGGTCATAGATGATTGTACCAATCGTTGTATCGAATTGGTTTGTATAGTAGATGTATCTTCTTCGTCCATTGAAAACATAATAGCTTTGTTTGTTGTAAGTAAGTATAATACATGTACTAGACAATCTTCATAAGTGTTTTTTACAAAATAATATAAATATATTAGTAATATATTTATAGTAATAATAATATTAGAACGTGACTGAATAACTAAAAACAAAGAACAATTTATATGGAATCATACGATAGCGATAATGGATCAAATTTGTTTGAGATGGAAGAATCTATGAATAAAAAGCGTATTATTTATAGTTTACCTACTGTTTCCCATAAAATCAATAGTTTTTATATTTTGTGGTTTTATCATTTGTTTCCGAAACAGACTGACAAATTAGATTATCTGAATAAAATAATCAGTCGTAAACACAATTTAATGATATCCAAATTGCTATTTTTTACGGAATCACCCATCAACCAGAAACCCTACTATATTTTTGCTACGAATCTGTTATATGATTTCTACTACACAAAACACGCTAAACAAAATGCAATAAAAGATAAATACAACAACTTGCGATATTTTTTCCAAAGTCATTTTTCTTCTACAGAACAACGTGAAAGTGTGATCAATATGTTTTCTACTGTACAAAAATTATATTTCTGGTTTAATCGTGTGGCTCGTCAGTATAAATACAAAAAAAGTTTGATTGCCGTTAATACAGATTTATGCTTTAATGAATTGTCTACTAACATGCGTAGTGTATTTGTCTTGTATCAAAATAAAAAGCAGTTTTTCTTTCGCATATCTGATTTGCTACGAATAATTCGAAATGCTTTGACAACCGACTATGAATACGACTTTCAAGTAAATAGTCATTTCCCTAAAAATCCTTATAATAATCAGCAATTAAAACCTGTTGACCTTTATAATTTTTATTTTTTTATGAAGTTTTCCGCTCAATCGCCTATACCTTTGTTTTTCGAATTATGGTTTTTAGAAGGTTTTGATATAATAAACTACACGAATAAACATGATATCATGTTGCGGAAAATGTGTATTCATAACTTTACTTTAAATGCCCTTGGTAACAATTCTCTTTTATACAAAGATATTCGTATCATGTTGAGTGAATATAAATTTGTCTGTCCTTGGACAATAGATGAAGATTTTCCTAAAGAAGAACTGATTCGTAATTTGCGTCCATATGTCTACATTTTCTACTTAATTGAATACGAGGCATTGTACTATGGAATCATGCATGAGTATGAAGAACTACTGGAAAAACAATTTCGAGATGCGTTTCAGCATAATCCAATGTTTGGTACTAAAGTAGTCAAAACGAAGACCGAATCAGTAACTGGGAAAAAACGCCCACTACCATTATCGTCTATTATTATGGAAAATGATTTGTTTACTATTGTAGCAAATACAGAAGAAAACAATTTAGAGCTACATGAAAACAATGACGAAGAAATAGAAAAACACGATCAAGATCAAGATCAAGAACATAGTCAAACAGTAGAAGTAGAACTGGATGTCACATTCAATACATTATGTTTACCATTTCATTCATGGAATCGTTGATAATTCTTTTCGTACTTCCATCATACTAATATCCGGTTCTATTTTTGATGGTGAATAATGAACCAATTTTGCGTTTCTTGTTTTCAGTAATATATCCTTTAAATCCAAATTTTGACTAAATTTCAACATTAGAGCTTCTTTACGGAAATCTTCCCTATTTTCTATTGTAGATTTAGAAGAACGCTTCTTTACCGCTTCTTCCATTAATTTTATATTTTCACTCATGGATGAATTCGAATCCATAGATAATTTATTATAAAAATCAGGGTCATCTTTCTCGTATGGCAAAGCAGTTAAATAATGCTGTACAGATGCCCATTTCTTTTTATTTTTACTGGTAAAAGGCGCCATTAATTCTTCATTGCCACAATAAACCTCTTTTGTATTAATTTTTTCATTCTTTTTCGATTCACATTTTACCCATGAATCGTCTAATCGTCTTCTCCATAACTTTCCAATCGTATCTAAAGGAGCATAATCTTTGATTTTATTCTTGGGTACAACATCATGGATTATTTTACCTACTTTTTTCGATTTGTCCGCATTTCCATAGAACATTAATTGTACAGTTTCATCAAATAAATCCGTAGGAATATCTTTATTGCTTTGCGATTCATTTTCTTGATTTTGTAATTCTACGGCAACTTCTTCTGGACTCTTTTTGTACAATTCCATGAAAAAACGTTTGAAATCATCGATTTTGTAAATATTATTGGGTACGACTTTCCCATTTTTGATTTCAGGTTTATAAATATCAATAATCGTTTTTTTCAATGTAAAAGGTAATTCATCAAATTGAAATACAGCCTTGTCTTTGTAAGTAACTAAATCGTAATGGTTCCCATCTTTATATTCCAATATTAAATAATAGTCTGGCTTTGTAGATTGTAACACTTCCGAAAACTTTACCATGTTTTTACGTGAGGTTGATTCTTCTACAATTATCGTACGTATATTCAAACTGTCTTGTAATATAGCAATAGTAATATCATCGGCCCAAAAATCTTTGCCCTTTACATAATTACGAAGATCATTTAAAGAATGAATATTTTTCATAAAGCTTAATTCTCCCAGTACTTCATCATTCGAAGCCGATTCCAATTGAGCTACATCGTAATTATCTTTTACCCGTTTTGCTTCATCTATTATTTCTTTTTGAAGATCAATTGTACGAGCACTATCATTTTCTTTCCGCAATGACTCACTTTTGCCTTTTAAATCTTTTTTCTCCAATTCAATTTCGGTTTGATTTAGCACTAGGGCATCATATAGAGTTTTATAATTACGATAATGAACCTCTTGTATATTTTGAGCTAAAAAGGCTCGTAAAATAGTAGAAGATGTCTTGTATCCTATTGTTTCAAAGCCCTTTGTTATAGCATGAAAATAACAACTTCCATCTCCACGGACGGGAATGATTTTATAATAAGGGTTCTTCAATAAATTGTTTATCCAATTATTTTTCCCTCCTTTTGGTTGTTTTTTATAGGATTTATGGATTGCTTCTGAATCTTTTTGCGTTTCCAGTGGAAGAGGCTCAACTAAAGGCAGTGGATCGTTTTTTGTAAATACTGTATCTTTTGTATAAATTGTAGAGTCGTCTTGAGATGTAGGATCGGTTGAGTCAGCATGATAGTTATCTAAATTTGGCGGTGTTGGTGATTCGTACAATTCTCTGTCCTCTTCATTTTCATAATCATTATTATCTTCATCATTGTCTGTGTCTTCATCATTTTCTTCATTCTTGTCTTCACTCTTGTCTTCATCATGTTCAACAACCACATCCACTTCTTCTACTGATTCCTCTTTATCAATATCATACTCCGGTGTTACACTATCATCTACAGTAAGTGATTCACCCCGATACGCATTTTTTATATATTTTTCATTCACAAATGAAAATAAAACTGGACCAGCTAATTTATCTAATTGAGCATCACCATCATCATCTACTACTGTAATGGAAGATTCAGAATCTATTTCATAGACACCTATCATACCTTGTACTTCAGAAGAACTCTTCAATAAATAAATTGGATAATATACAATGTTATACTTTTCAACAAATTCTGTATTTTGCTGACCTAAAGCAATTGTATACAAATCGTCAAATAGTGATATTTTGTATAAAGTTGCTTCATGGCCTTTATCATTATCCAATACACCTTCTTTTCTATGTTCGTCATAATTTAATTGTTGGTTCAGTGTTGAATGTACCATATTCGATTTCTATGTATAATATTATATACAATAATACTATATATGTATTTTTTCTCTCTATTTTTTCTCCCAGACATAAATAAATTCACGATAATGAGAAGATAATCCTCGGTCGCCTTTTTTTAACAAAATTTTTCTGTCGCATTTCCCTAAAGTTGGAATACAAGCCTGATTATAAATTGCGTCTGGGACATTTATACAATAGTGCCCCCCTTTTTTCAAATGAGTATATGTTTTACGGAATAATGGTTCATAAAACTTTTTATGCCATTGAGCTTTGGTAGAGTAAGGAGGGACGTGACCGTGATAAATTTCGGTATTATAATATGGAGGAGACGTGAATACAGTATCATAATCCATTCTACTGTAATCTACTTCTAAAGCATTTTTAAACTGTACAGAAATTGTGGTATTCATATCGGGTTGAGATTGTAAAAAATCGATTAATTCTTTGTATGGTTTTGCTAAATGTTTATTCAAATCAATTCCATAATATGCTTCTAAATTGAGAGAACAGGCCCCAACTAATCTACCACCCCATCCCATTGTGAAATCCAAGACACGCTTTGCGTTAACTCTACAATAGACTTCCATCGCCATAATAGGTCTAAATATCGAAATACTGGAAAAATACAAATTAAAAATATATTTCATCTTGCGAATTTCAGAGACATTGCGTTTTTTGTAAAATGCTAGCATTTTTTTGATGTAGGGTTTCTTCTGATAAAAGTCCCTTTTCTTCCAAAAATCGTAGAAAGTAACCTTTTGATCACCTGTAGAATGAAGACGTTCAACTAAAGTAAACGCATCCACAATACGATTACCTAATCTTGTTCTACTTCCTGCCTCTTTTGCTTGTTTACAGCTTATTTCTCTCAATTGTTTGAATTCTTTTTCAATTTGTTCTTGCGAAATAGTTTGTATATGGCCTGCGATTTGCTTTTCATCTTCTACTGCTTTCTCTTTTTTGTTGTGTTTTATTTGTCTACGAGTTTTTCCGCTATTATGAAACTGTTTTGATTTTTTCCTAGATTTCATCGTTTTTTGTTTTACTTTAGTAGAATTCGAAATCCTTGCTTATACTATAGACCCCTAAATGAATTTTGTGGCATATTTGGCTACTCAATATTTCAAAAAACACAAATGGACCGCTTTAGGGATTTTTTTCGTATCATTATTGAATAGCATTATACAAACAAATGGAATTACACATATTACTTCTAAAATTATCACATCTGCCCAAACACGAAGTGAAAAACAGGTATATCAATTTTTCCAATGGTTTGTTTGGATCATTGTAGTCTTCATTGCTATTTATTATATTTGGAGTTCATTACAAAATGTTTTATTGACTGAAATACGACCATGGGTGAGAGAACAAATTGTAGCATTACTATTGAAAACCAATAACCAAAAATTCAGTGAAACCAATTTCAGCAAACTCAATTCACCTATAAATCGTATTGTAGATATGTACTATTTTATAACTCATACTGTACTAGATTATCTACTTCCTAATTTAGCCTATTTGTTGATTGTTTCCATATATTTTACTTATATTAATCCCATGTATGGTATTGTATTTTTAATCGGTAATTTAGTTCTAGCATTATATTGGTACTGGAATGTAAGTGGTATTATGAAAGCAAATGATGATTATGAAAAGACAATCGTGAAAACCGATATTCATTTGATTGATTTGTTGAATAATGTAGATAAGATTATTTATCGTGGACAATCCGATCCTGAGATTAAAGAATTTTCCAATTTGTCCAAATTGAATGTGGAAAAGGGGCAAGACTATTATAATTTATCAAATTTTCATATGACAGCAATGTTAAGTATTATTTTTACGGTGGTACTAGTATCCATCTATTATTTGATTGGCTTGTACTTTAAAAAGAAAATGGACATTACCTTGTTTATTACTTCATTTACAATATTGTTGTTGTACAGAGAGAAAATGACAACCATGATTGAAATTTTACCTGAATTGGTGGATTTTATTGGCCGTACAGAAAATGTACTTATTCATTTTCAGCATGTCAATGACAATTATCGTGCTTATAAAGAAAAAACACCGTACAAACAACAAGAGTTGAGTTTTCAGAAAATTCAATTTCACAATGTATCCTACAAATACGGAATGAATGCTACTAATGTATTTGAAAATCGTAATTACTACATGAAAACCGATCAAAACCAAATTATTGGTATTACAGGACGATCCGGAAATGGAAAATCCACATTTGTAAAATTATTATTACGAATGTATGAATGTAATAGTGGTAAAATTACGATTGATGGTATAGATATTAAAGACTTAGACCCCGATTATATTCGTACTGAAATCACTTATGTTAACCAAAATTCGAAATTATTTGATCGTAAAGTGGTAGATAATATGCTTTACGGATGTTCCAATCGTGAAATTTGCGATCATTTTCTGGATAAAATTCTAAAATATCCCAATATTACTAAACTGTACAGAAACACAGATATTAAAACAAAAGATGCTGGTTTGTTGGGGGAAAACTTATCAGGAGGACAACGTCAAATTGTTAACATGATTGGTGGATTAATTAATCCGTCTAAAATTTTAGTATTGGATGAACCAACCAATGCCTTAGACCCTGAATTGAAAAAAGAAGTATTGGGTTTAATTAAAGATTTTAGTCGTTATAAACAAGCTGTTATTATTATTACTCATGACAAAGATGTATTTCCATTATTTACACAACAAATACAAATGTAAAATGGTTTCGCTTCTATGAAAAAAACAGACTATTAGTAGTCCGTTTTTTTTATCATTTTTTATTTTTTTGATTTATTTTTTTGATTTATTTTTTCAAGTAAATTTGGCATATCTGCGATCATAAACTGTACCTAATGTAGATAGTTCATCATATCCACGACATATTGGACAATCTTGATGAGTACTATTTTCTATAGTAGAATCAGCGCAAGGAATACAAACGTTATGTCCACAATCCGTTCGAATCATAGTTTCTTGAAGACATACACAACATTCCCCGGCACCAGTCTTTGTTTTACTATTACTTTCAAATATTGCTCGTAATGTCTGTCTTATTGTATTTTCGGTAGATGTTATAAATTTACAAGTTTCATAATCGAATTTCATGGATTCGATTTCATTTATGACTTTTTCCAAAGCAGATGACAGTTCATCTACAGTTTTGTACGTGTATGTTTTACTACGATAATAAGTCCAAAGATCTTCATCCGCACAGTCAAACACATACAATGCTTTCGCGTTCAAAATTATATTTGTTTTATTGTAGTCTATAAATACATCGGTTCGAATATTATCAATATAATGAATAGGTAGTTCGACTTTTTTCATCGTACAATCTTTACTCATTAAATGTTTGGCCAATGTAGAAAACAGCCCATTCTTCTTTTCAGTATCTTTCAAGTCTATTTCTTCATTCGCACTGAGAACTTGAATATCCTGATAGACCTTAGTCTTGGTAGCAGATTCATCAAATGTTGACATGTTTATTTATTATATTGTGGTTTACTCGTTTTATTTTCTAAATATGTTCCGTAGAGCAAACTATTTCAATTTTTTAGGGTGATGAGCTTTTACTTTTTGTCCACACGGACCACAGTGATCTTCATTGGCAAATTCGATTTTGTGATCAAGTTTTGTAGGACAATAGTCAATCTGCCACCTTCCTAAAATTATAGGCGTAGGTCGTATATCAATCGATTTCGATATACGACGGGTTATTGTTTGTTGAAATATTCGAACTAATTTCATTTTCTTGTGAAATATATAGTGTAAGATATAGAAAAATATTTATACCTCTTTTTATCTAAAGATCATTCATTTCCCCCCTCTAGAATGTCCATGTATTTAAATATTGTACGAGATGCTAGACTCTTTTTATCGCCTTTTTTATAGCCACTCATCGTTTTGATATGATTCCAAATCACAAATTTCCATATCCATTCACCTTTACAAGAATTAAACAATTCGGCACCTTCTTGTATAAATAAGTACAAAACCTCCGATATTTCGTGAACTTCATTTTCACGTCCATCTTGATCAAGCAATTCATTGGATAATTCCTGAAAAGCTACCATAATATTCAATAAACGCAACATTGGTAGTTTCTCACGTTGTACTACTCGTACAATAAACACTGCGGTTGCTTTTCGTATATCATTTTGTTTCGTATATTGACAATACTGTTCATAATTATCGTTGGAATCTACATATTTCATATGTTTTATGCTACTTACGTAAGTAGTCAGGAACTGATGTAATAAGTCTTGAAATATTGTATTTTTTTCAATCAACTCTACATAAAGATTCGCATATAAGTCCACATAAAACTTATTGGTACTGGCGACAGAAAAAAGAAAATTCGCAACTGTTTTCAAATTATCGGTATTGTCATCTGTAGAAATACATTTGTCAATGTATTCCATAATTTTATCTCTTTGGTTGTCGTAATTTTTAGTGGATAATTTATTGATACAGGCTCGAATTTCCTGAATCCACTTTTCTACACCTTCTTCACTTGCTTTTTCAATTACTGTTGTTTTAAAACTACGAATCTCTTCCCAACTTTGTTTTGACGATTGACTTCGGTTATTTTGATGATGACGCTTTTTATTAGGAGAACGTCTTTGATTACGATGATGTTCGCGATGATGATGATGTTGATTATGACTATTATCACGACGGTTACCATTTTGTCCATATCCAACATTACCAGTATGCGTTTCATTATTTTTTTCTACAATTATTGGCGTGACATTACCATCTATAGTATTAATTAATTCTTCTAAATCGGGATCATATGGATACTCTGTATCAGAATTTTCAATTAATTTGTAGTAATCCTGTAAATAATAAATCATAGCCATGATATATTTTTTTCTGTAGAGTTATATTTATTGAAACTAAAAGGTTTATATTCATTACACTATGAATAAATAGTTTTATTCAACAATATAAATAAATTTGTAGTAATATATGTAGATACTATGGATTACAATGAACAGATAATTGAAAAATGGGATCAACTGAATTTAAATGAAAACTTATTACGAGGTATATATGCGTATGGATTTGATGAACCAAGTGAAATACAGAAAAAAGCAATACGACCGATTATAGACAAGCGGGATGTGATCGCCCAGGCACAATCTGGATGTGGTAAAACTGGGTCGTTTTCTATAGGTGCTCTACAAACTGTAGATTTGACTTGTACAGCACCACAAATATTGATTTTATCACCTACTCATGAATTAGTAAAACAAACCGCACAAGTCATAACTGATATAGGAAGTTACCTAGATGGTTTAGTGGTAAAAACATTGATTGGTGGATCTTCCATCCGCGAAGATATCCGTTTTCTACAGGATAAATCTCCTCATATTATTGTAGGAACAGTTGGACGAGTTCTGGATATGATTGAAAAAAAATATTTGCCTGTAGATCAGCTGAATTTAATGATATTGGACGAAGCAGATGAAATGCTAAGTCAGGGTTTCAGTGAAAAAATCAAATATTTATTTCAGCACTTTTTACCAGTAAAAATGCAAGTGGTTTTATTTAGTGCGACCATACCACAAGAAATTATAGAAGTAAGTAAACATTTTATGAATAATACTGTACAAATATTAATGGAAAGAGAAAAATTGAGTTTACAATGTATTCAACAATATTATATTGCTGTAGAAAATGATCAAGCTAAATACAATGCTCTACAAGATTTATTCACGATTATGAATGTGTCTAAATGTATTATTTACTGTAATAGCGTAAATCGTGTCAATGAGCTACACAATTCTATGATAAATGATGGTTATTCTGTTGTCGCTATCCATAGTAATATGAATAAAAGTGATCGGCAGAATATTTTCCGACAGTTTCGTACAGGTGATTCACGTTTTTTGATTAGTTCCGATGTCACTGCTAGAGGGATTGATATTCAACAAGTTAGTGCTGTCATTAATTTTGATTTGTCACGTAATGTACATACTTATTTACATCGTATAGGAAGAAGTGGAAGATGGGGACGTAGAGGAATCGCAATCAACTTTGTTAGTCGGTTTGACGTACGAGACCTGCGCAATATAGAGAACTATTACAAAATACAAATCAATGAATTGCCCGAACATTTTAATGGAGATGTGTAAAGATTGGGGGTGTGACTTTGCCCAAAAAAAAAATTGAAATTTTCTTCTGCCACTTTTTTACTCAATATCTTATCATTACCGACCCATTTTATTGTACATTTCTATTTACCAACCATGACTATTTCTGCTTTTAAAACTATGAAAAAAATCTTATGGAAGAGTGCTCCTAAAATAAAAGGACGCAATGCCAACAAATGGCGTTATGATGTCTATGGAAAACCTGTACAATATGATCAAGTTGAAGTTGATCATATTATTCCTCAAGCACTAGGAGGTAGCGATGATATCAAAAATTTACAGCTATTGAATAAAACCGATAATATACGCAAATCCAATAAATTGGACGATAGTAATCGTATTCTGTTTCATCGTGCTCTACAACAAAAAGAAAAACACTTTTGTAAACATTACCGTTTTTACCGAAAACAACTTAAGGTTGGACTACAATTATTGGTTAAACAAACACCTGTTACAAAAGAAGTTCCTGCTACTATAACTGCTATACATGATAAAACTGTAGAAGTGTTATTGGAAAATAGATCGAAAGCAACAACCGTAGTAAAAGATCGCAGACTATTCCTGGAACCGCCGACTTCTGGTACTCGAAGTAATTCATCTAGTTCTTCAATTATGACCAGAAGTAGGGGAACCTAAAGGTTCCCCTAAACCCCCTCCAGGGGGATACATCCCCCTTACCCCCTGTTCCACAAAGGGCGAGCGAAGCGAGCCCATTTAAATAGTAAAACGCG
>MDTG01271893.1_pt1 | contig 12870 bp, 11 predicted proteins | sample 811421 | NCBI WGS metagenome assembly MDTG01 (sample SAMN05326645, study PRJNA326480) | marine metagenome | isolation source: seawater | place: Pacific Ocean: South East | collected 2011
CCCAAGCCATTATTACATGTAGCGGGGAAACCAATTGTGCAAAGGTTAGTCGAAGATATTGCTAAAGTAGTAAATGAACCTCTAAACGAAATTGCTTTTATAGTTGGTCCTAGTGAGCAGTTTTTTGGAAAGGAAATTCAAGCTCATTTGTTGGATGTTGCCGACAAATTAGGTGCTAAAGGCTCGATCAATATTCAACATGAAGCTTTAGGAACTGCCCATGCCATATATCAAGCTAAACAAGCTTTGGACGGTAATGTGATAGTTGCTTTTGCGGACACTTTGTTTAGAGCAGATTTTAAATTGGATGCTAGTGTGGATGGAACAATTTGGGTAAAAGAAGTGGAAGATCCAAGGGCATTTGGAGTTGTGCAGTTGGATGAAGATGGAATAATTGTTGACTTTGTAGAAAAGCCAGAAAATCCAGAGTCTAACTTAGCGATTATTGGTATTTATTATTTTAAAGACGGTGCATCAGTGCTTCGAGAAATAGAGTATTTACTCGATAATGATATACGCGAAAAAGGAGAATATCAGCTAACCAATGTATTAGATAGTCTAAAAAATCAAGGATGTAAGTTTGTTCCAGGTAAAGTAGAGGAATGGTGGGATTGTGGCAACAAGAATGCTACTATAAATACGAATCAGAGAGTTTTAGCAAATATATCTGATGAACAACTATTATCTGATGAAATCACCAATGAAGGTTCAGAGATAATTAAACCTTGCTTTATAGGTGAAAATGTAAAGTTAATAAACGCAAAAGTTGGCCCATATGTAAGTATTGGAGACGGTTCTGTAATAGAAAATAGTACTATAGAAAACACTATTATTTATAGCCACGCTCATATTCAAAATGCTTCCATGAAGAATTCTTTGATTGGCAATTATGTCGAATATGACGGATCAGCAAAAGAATTAAGTTTAAGCGATTATTCTACCCTAAAAGATTGAAAGAATTAGCCCAAATATTAGTAGTTATTTTTCTATTTGGGATTGGTTGTAAAACAGTAGAAAACACACAAAATATTTTAAAAAGTCAACAAAACACTTTTGATACGCTAAACTTCGTTCAGCGAAAAGCTTTTGATAATTTGTTTTATGAAGCGTCAAAACAGAAGCTACTTAATAATAAAAAAAAGGCATCAACATTATATGTCGAGGCTTTGACTTTGAATCCTTCCTGTCACACGTGTATGTACGAATTTTCGGTTTTAAATTACGATCAAAAAAACTATATTAAAGCACTTGAATTTGCTCAAAAAGCAGTTCAAAAAAATACGGAATACAACCCGTGGTATTTTAGCATGGTAGCAAATTCCTATAAAAACCTTGGCATGCTAGAACAATCCGCAATGGTATATTTTGACATGGTGGCATTGAGTCCCAATGAACGATCTAACTATCTAAAGTCAGCATCCGCTTATTTTAAAGTAAGGTCATATAAAAAAGCCATTGCAATGCTCAGAAAAATGCAAAATAAGTTTGGTATAGAGCACGCATCTTCAATGCAATTGGTCAAAATTTTTTCAACAATTGGAGAATCAGAAAAAGCCATTGCGGTACTGGAAAAAATCTCAAATCTATACCCTAGTAAAATTTCATATTTAGGACGACTTGCAGATATTTATATTCAAGAAAAGCAGGATGATCAAGCTATAAGAATACTAAAAAAAATAACTGAAATCGACTCGACTTCGGGTAAAGCAAACTTTGCATTGTACATGATGTTTTCGGATAAGGATTACCAGCTATCTTTAAAATACCTCAAGCGAACATTAATATGTGACGATGTTAGTTTGGAGACGAAGTTACAAGCCCTTAGACCGCTTCTTAAAGAAGAAATGCCCAGCAAACAAAAGAAAAATGATTTGATGGAGTTGTCAGCAATTTTAGTAGAAAATTATTCGTCAAAAGCAGTGGTTTACTTTTTTGTTGCAGATATATATGCGATGTTTAACGATTATAAATCAGCCCGTAAATTGATGGGCCAAGCATTGAAGAAAGACGAGGTAAGTTTTGCCATTTGGAAAAAGATTTTATACTTAAATGAGCGATTGTATGACTACGATCAACAATTATTAGACGCTAATTCAGCCATAGCATTATTCCCTAATGTTGCGAAGCTATATCATGCAAAATGTAAGGCATTAAATGAGCTTACAGCATATAAGCTAGCTAAAGAAACAGCAGAAGAAGGATTACAAATTGCAATTGATAAGACCGATAAAACAAACTTAATGATTGCCAAGGGTGATGCCTATAGAAATTTAGGTGAAATTGAAAGTGCAAAGCAGCTGTTAGAAGCTATTTTATCAAACGACCCTAATAATATATACGCATTAAATATGTATAGTCTTATTCTGATAAGTCAAGATAGTCAGTTAAATGAAGCAGAAAAATATATTGATAAAGCACTCGTAATTCAACCACAAAATCCAACTTTATTAGCTACAAAGGCTAAATTCTGGTTTGCAAAAAATAATACCGACGAGGCACTTTATTTATTAGATAAAGCAATTCAATTGGATTTGAAAAATGTTAAATATTTAATCCAAAAGAAATTGATCTATGAATTTTTAGGAGACGAAGTGAAGGTAAATAAAATGAAATTAAAAATTGAGAATTTACATGAAGAGTAGTAGGATAGTTTATTTAATATTTATAAACAGTTTTATTTTTTTTAGTGCTTGTCGATCTGTTCAAAAAATTAAACCAATTGATATTTCTGGGGTTGCAGTCAAATCATATTGGGATAAACAATTTGTGTCTGATTATATCGAAATAAGAGGTAGGTCTTCCATAATTGATGAAAAAAAAATGACCAAAGTTTCGCTTCATTTGAAGATGAAAAAGGACAGTATAATATGGGCCAAGTTTAGTTTATTCGGTTTCGGAATAAATGCATTAATTACAAAAGATAGTTTTTATATGGTCAATTCTATTTTACAGGAATATACGGCCTATGATCATCAAATACTTGAACGGTTTCTCGGGTTCAAACCATGTTTAGAACAAGTCCAGAGTATGTTATTAGGGAATGCAATATTTCCAAAAAACCAGTACTTTTTAAATGACGAAAACACCCTGCTAGCTCGAGAGGGTCTTGCCAAGAACACGATTCAACTCAACTCAAATTATCGCACTTTTCAATCTGATATTATGGCTCAAGATACAAGCCAACATGCAACTATAAACTACTATCAGTACGAACCGGTTGAGGGCATTGGGTCATTGCCAAGGGTGATTAATATTGATATCCAACAACAAACTCAAGCTAAATTTAAGATGGAACTTAATTATCTAACGATTAAAACGAATAAAATAACCTCGTTTCCGTTTAGAATTCCAGGTTCGTACATTAGAAAATAGACCCTAAATCGATCACCTAATTATACCTTTTTGTTTTAATGTATATAAATTGAGATATTAGCACCATGAAAGTTGGAGTAATAGGGGCAGGAGTTATGGGACGAGGTATTGCTCAAGTCTCAGCAATGGCAGGTCATTCAGTTGTTTTATTTGATATTAAGCACGAAATGCTGGAAGTTGCACAAAAAGCAATCAATTCAAATTTAAAAAAAGCAATTGAACTCAAAAAAATACTAAAAGGGGAAAAAGAAGCTACTCAAGAACGAATTCAATTTACAAATAGTATTGCAGATGTTAATGTGGACTTAGTCATTGAGGCAATTATTGAAAAAATTGACATTAAACTCAAGTTATTCAATGAATTAGCTAAAATCAATAAAGAAAATACGATTTATGCTTCCAATACTTCTTCGATACCACTTACTAAAATAGCTGCAGGGTTTAAGTACCCCAAAAAAATGATTGGTATTCATTTTTTTAATCCAGCTCATATTATGAAATTGGTAGAAGTTATTCGTGCCGAACAAACAGACGCTGAAGTATTAGATAGTGCTACTAACTTTGTATCCTCAATTCAAAAAAGGTGCATAATTGCAGCCGATTCACCTGGATTTATTGTAAACCGCGTAGCCCGAAATTTTTACGTTGAAGGCCTTAAAATTTTAGAAGAAAGTGTAGCATCACACGAAGTAATCGATGAACTGATTAGAAGCTCAGGTTTCAAAATGGGTCCCTTTGAATTAATGGACTTGATCGGAGTAGAAACCAATCTTTCTGTAACAGAATCGATGTATAAACTGTTTAATTATGATCAAAAGTTTAGACCAAATCGAATTCAACAGAAGAAAGTGCAAGCGGGATATTTTGGAAGAAAATCAGGACAGGGTTTTTATTCTTATGACTAATGAATAATTTTTTTTTAATCGCATCCGTTTTATTGATTAGCATTCAACAAGCATGCAAGCCTGACGACCCTTTTGTTGGGGATTGTTTTATTCCTAATCAAGCAGTTAATGTTACCATTAATATGGATTTGCCTGCGTATTTTAATCTTCAAACTTTAGGGGAATATTTAATGATAGATCAAGGAAATAGAGGAATATATTTAATTCATAATTATGATGATCTTTATTATGCTATTGAGCGAACTTGTCCATACCAGTCTGATCAAGAGTGTGCTCAGGTTTTTTTAGATGAAAATAGCCTTCAATTAGTTTGTGGTCAACAAAAAGACACGGCATTTGTGCCATGCTGCGGATCGATTTACGGATTGAATAGTTTTTATTTAAGTGGCCCGTCTAGATGTAATTTAAAGACCTATAGATTAGCTAAACAAGGAAACACCTTGTATATTGAAAATTAGCTGATATTGACAATGAACTTTGGGCTTGTTCAAATGTTCAATCTTTATATGTTGAAAGATTCGGATATTGACAGAATCATTGAGATGGCATGGGAAGATCGAACGCCATTTGAGGCAAATGAATATCAATTTGGTTATTCGGAAGCTCAAACTATACAATTAATGAGAACGGAGCTCAAGCGAAGCTCGTTCAATTTATGGAGAAAACGTGTTAATAGTGGGGTGAGTCAGAAGCACTTAAAAAAGCGAGATTCTCAAATTCAACGATTCAAGTGTTCTCGACAAAAGGCCATTTCCAATAATAAGATTGCTAAGCGTTAATTTGGCTATTTATAAAAAATTGCCAGCTTCCAAAAAGTGTTGAAACGATTTTTGTTTCTATTTCTTTATCACTTTTATAAATTTGCTATCTTTAGTCGCCGAAAAAACTATTTGGAGGCTGATCTATGTTCTTAAAAAAATTTAAGGTTTTTGAAACACATTTTGACTTTGGTAAAGTTTTTAAACATAGATTTAAGTTATCTTTGAACAAGGATGAACCAAAGAATAATAGTAATTACCACTCTAATTAGCCTTGTGTTGTCTAGCACACTTGTATATTCACAATCTAAGAAAGAACAGATATTAATGCTTGGTCATAAAATGGATAGCTTAAATAAAGTGCTTACCACAGAAAGACAACTTTTTGAAACCAATCGAAATAAAATGGAAGTTGCCATTAATTACCTTACAAATCAATTAGATTCAATTATTTATGAATTTAAAGTATTAAACATTAAAAACGAAAACGCAATCCAATCCAACATTAAAAAGCAAGATGAAATTGATGTTGCGACAGACAATATTAATGTCTTGAGAGACAGCATTATTGCTTTGAGTACTCTTTTAAATCCTGAAAAACAACTAGAGGATATATTGCCAAAAGATCCATGGTTAGGGCAAAAAATCATTTTTAAAGCTAGAATCAATGAAGTGTTTGTCAGTGATTTTAGCTGGGTTTATTTTGAATTGTTTGAAGTGAATAAAAATAGCGGCCCAACTCTAAAGATAGACTATTTCTCATGGAAATTAGAGGGATATTTCAATAACCAGGATAATATTGAATATCTTAAAGAAGGAGATTATTATCAATTAACTCTTCAGCGAATGGAATATGATGAATTTGCACCTATTCAGGGAGCAGATTGGATGCTCGTTGAAATGACAAAAATAAAGTAGGTCGTTCGAACAGGCGTTATGTCCTTCGGATATATTATAAGCTATTAAAAGTAGTGAAGATTTGGTTACAGAAATTGACTAATTGAACGATTAGAGAAATTTTGACTTTTTTAATCGCTCATTATGAATAAAAAACAGGATAGCATTCATTAAAACTATCCCGTTTTCTAAAATCAATTGATTAAAATCAGATTCTAAAAAAGATTAAAACAACTTATTTTTTTATAAATATTTGATGTTTTATCGATTCAAAATCATTGACAATTAAAACATATTTTCCTGACGGATTATTTTTGATATTCAATGTTTGATTTCCTGCTGAAAATAATTCTTGATAAATAACTTTACCTTGCAAATCGTATATAGTTACTTCACTTTTAGATTGAAGGTTTATGGTTAAATGGTCATTTGTAGGATTAGGATAAAAATCAATAATTTTTTGACTTAATGGATTAACTGATAAAAGCTTTTCTGCCTTTAAGAAAGAAGATCGCTCATATTGAATGTCATCATTTAAATAAAACGTTTCTAAAGCCGCAACGGGCAACGGAATTCCCTTTACCCACCAATATTTTCCATATTCAGTGATAGTTGCTGTTATTACAAAAACAGAACCTTCCATAGTTTTTGTGGTTTCTACTAAAATTGCATTATCATATTTTTTACCATTTGGTAACGTTAACGAAGAAACACCAAGAACTTTACTTGTACAATTATCCTTAACAGAACCTGATGCCCCGTTAAATTGAAAATCAGATTCTATTTCATCAGTAAATTGAGAGGTGCTATTTAGAGGAAATTTCATCCAAAGAACTGCATTTTGGTAGCTAGACTCGGTATTTTCAGTCATACGACCATGATTATATATTTCATTATTTTCATACGAATAAAAGAATTCACCATTTTGAGAACTAATGAAATGAGTGGCTTTTGGGTATTTTAATTGAGATGAAGAGTGACTTATGGGGAGAATTTTCATTTCGTATGTTGAGGTTGTATTTACAGATGAAAAATCCCAAGGTCCCTCGTCACTGAAAGATATGGGTTCAGAATCATCTTCAAGTTGATCAAAATTATAGCTTGCTCCATTTATAGGAACTGTCGGCATTTCAATAATTTGACCAATAAGTGTAATACTTACAATCTGGATTGAGATTAATATTTTGAATCGCATTATGCAATTTTAAATAAATTAAATTGTAACCTTTAGAATAAGTCTATAATATTTCCTTTAATCAAAATAGTTACTGTATTATTTCGTGGTTTTAAATAAAATAAATTCAGTTATATACAGACTCAATTTTTAGTTTATTTTCGCTCAATATGCGTTTTATCAAATATACCCTATTACTTATTTTTTTATTTACGACTTCAATCTCATTTGCACAAGAAAAGTTCACCATAGACAGCGTTTCAATTTCAGCGGCTCAATTTCGTAGTATAGGTCCAGCGTTTATGACCGGAAGAATATCAGACGTAGTAATTGATCCTTTAGATGAGAACCACTGGTATGTTGGTGTTGGAAGTGGTGGTGTATGGGAAACTAAAAATGCGGGTGTATCGTTCAAACCTATATTTGACCAACAAAAAGTATACAGTATTGGCTGTATAACATTAGACACTAATGCTAGAAACTTGTGGGTTGGTTCTGGAGAAAATGTTGGAGGTAGACACATTAGTTTTGGTGACGGAATATACTTAAGTAAAGACGGAGGTAAAACTTGGAAAAACAAGGGGCTAAAATATTCTAATCATATTAGTAAAATCGTTATTCATCCGTCTAATTCTGAAACTATTTGGGTAGCAGCTCAGGGGCCACTTTGGAGTTCAGGTGGTGATAGAGGAGTTTATAAATCGGTGGATGGGGGTAACAAATGGAAACGGGTGCTTGGAGATGCCGAGTGGACTGGTGCAACAGATTTACAAATCGATCCACGAAATCCTGATGTTTTGTATGCTGCAACTTGGCAACGTCATCGAACAGTAGCCTCCTACATGGGAGGTGGACCCAAAAGTGGAATTTATAAAAGTATTGACGGGGGAAATACTTGGCAGAAGTTAAAAACAGGCCTACCCTCTGGAAGCCTGGGTAAAATCGGGCTGGCTATTTCTCCTCAAAATCCAGATGTTCTTTATGCAGCCATTGAGACTAAATTAAAAAAGGGTGGATTTTATAGAAGCGCTGATCGAGGGATGAGTTGGAGTAAACAAAGTGATCAAATAAGTGCAGGAACAGGACCCCACTATTACCAAGAAATTTGGGCTTGTCCTCACCAGTTTGATCGAGTCTATTTCGCTAATAATTATTTTAAAGTTACCAACGATGGTGGCAAGACGTTTAAAAGTGTGGGTAAGGCATACAAACACGTCGATAATCATGCTGTAGCATTTAAAGCGAACGACCCTGATTATCTCATGGTAGGAACAGATGGAGGTTTGTACGAAAGTTTTGATCTTGCAAAAACATGGCGACATATGGGAAACCTTCCCATTACGCAATTCTATAAATTAGCTGTAGATGACGCCAAGCCTTTTTACCATATTTATGGGGGAACGCAAGACAACAACACCCAACGTGGTAAAAGTAGAACAGAAAATAGTGCGGGAATCAGTAATGCAGATTGGGATGTTGTATTGGGAGGTGATGGTCACCAACCAGCAACAGAACCAGGCAATCCTAATATTGTATATGGCCAAAGCCAGCAAGGGTGGTATTCTAGAATAGATATAGCTACGGGAGAACGCATTGGCATTCGTCCTCAACCAAGAGCTGGAGAAGAGTTTGAGCGCTACAATTGGGATGCTCCAATTTTTGTAAGTAGTCATAATCCAGCTCGAGTATATGTGGCCTCGCATCGATTGTGGCGAAGTGATGATCGCGGAGATTCTTGGACACCACTTTCAGGAGATTTAACACGTAACGAAGAAAGATTTGAACTTCCAATCATGGGACGCAAACAACGTTATGAAAACGCATGGGATGTTTATGCCATGAGTACTTATAACACCATTACAAGCATAGCAGAAAGTCCGATCAACGAAGAAGTTTTGTATGTTGGAACAGACGATGGCTTCATTCAGCGTACTAAAAACGGTGGAAAGACTTGGGTGAAAACCAACTTAAGTAGCCTGGAAGGCGTACCCAAACGGGCGTATGTAAATGATATTAAAGCTGATCTTTTCGACGAAAATACCGTTTATATTGCCATTGATGCACATAAGCAAGGCGATTATAAGCCCCATCTATTTGTGAGTACTAATGGGGGAAATTCATGGAAACGGATTACAAACGGAATCAAAGAAAAAAGCTACGTTTGGCGAATTGTCCAAGATCACATTATTCCCAATCTCCTTTTTATTGGAACAGAATTTGGAATCTACGTGTCTGTCAATGGCGGAGATTCTTGGAAACAACTTAAAAATGGGTTACCTACTATTAGCTTTAGAGATTTGGTTATTCAACGGGAGTATAATGACCTTGTAGCAGCAAGTTTTGGAAGGAGTTTTTATGTGTTGGATAATTATGCCTTTCTTCGAGAATTAAGTGAATCAATTTTAGAAAAAGAAGCTTTTTTGTTCACTCCAAGAGCAACCTATTTATTCAGATTAAGAAGGGACGGTCGTCAAAAAAGTGGGAGTTTAGGTGGTCAACATTTTTATGGTGAAAACCCCGAGCATGGTGTTCTATTTGACTACTACGTCAAAGACCAACCTAAAACGGCAAAACAAGAACGAGACAAAAAAGAAATAGAACGAGACAAAAACGGAAAGGATATTGATTTTCCAGGTTGGGAAACCTTAGCTGCTGAAAATCAAGATAAAAGCCCAGCATATTGGCTTGAAATTAGTGACAGCAAACAGCAAATTATAAGAAAACTTAAGTTAAAAAATAGCAAAGGAATTCATAGAACGGCATGGGATATGAAAGGAGCAGACCATTGGCCTGTCAATAAAAACACCTCAGATAATAACAGTCGAAATCAAGGATGGTATGTTGCTCCCGGAAATTATACCGCCCAATTATATCGTTTGTATGCGGGAGATGTCACTCCACTTGGCGATCCAGTGGATGTAGTTTTAAAACCCTTGAGACCCAGCACAATCAACCCTCAATCTGCAGATGAGCAAAAAAAATATATGCGTCAATATATGGATGCTCACGTGCGTAGAAGTATTCTAATGCAACATTACAACACAATTCAGAACAAAACTATAGCAATGCTGGTATCCAATAAGAAAGGAACGAGCCCGTTGAAAACAGCAATCAGTTCGATAGAAGAAATCCGGGATTCGCTGCAAACATTAAAAACAGCGCTGTACGGAAACGAAGCTAAAAATGCCGTGGGAGAGAAGGTGTTTCCTACACTGAACGATCGGATGAATGCTGCAGGAGCCACATTGTGGGGAAGTAATTATGGGCCCACTGCCACTGCCAAAGCAGGATTAGCCATCGCAAATCGATTGATGGATACATATGAAGAGCAGATAACCAGTATGAACGCTAAACTCCAACAGCTTTATAAAACCCTGAGAGCGGCAGGATCACCAGTTGTTTTAGAACTTGAAAAGTAGTTTGAACACATTCGCTGGAAATACTTGAGCTAAAAAGGCCTAACACAAAATGCAAGATGGTATTGTGCAAAACACTTATGCAGATACATCTAAACTTGAAAAATTTATAGGATTTAGTCCAGAAGCGTCCTTGCGTGAAGGTTTAAAAAGTTTGTGATTTGCTATAAGGATTACTTCCTTGTTAAGGAGCTTTATTTCCTCTTGGAAAACCAATCAAAAAATAAACCAGGAATAGCATTTATAATGGTACAAACCGAAAAAACAAGGGCAATACTAACAGCTACTGATGAGCTAATCTCAAGGATATCAGCAAAGTAGGCGAAAACCAATTCTCTTGCTCCCACTCCTCCAAGAAAAATAGGAATGGTAGTAGCTAATGTAGAAAGCAAAAAAACTCCCGCTACTAGAGTAGGCTCTTTAGCTCCCAACATATTGGCAATAATGCAAACCATTATCACTTGAATACTTTGAATTACTAATGATAGAAAGATAGATACCCAATAGCTTCGATGAAAAAGGGAAAATATTTTTTTAAAAACCAGATACCCAACATAACAAATCATTGGGAATATAAGGAACATTAACAAAGGGTGGATATAGAATTGAAATAGGTCAACATGGATATAAGCAACTCCACAGAGTAACAAAAAAATAGCCATCAGGCCATATAATCTGTCTACCAACAAAGCCTGAAGCGTACTTTTTTGGGGTGCAGAATACTTATTTTTTAAAATAAGAAATTTATAGGCATCTCCACCAATTCCAGTGGGCAAGAACATGTTGTAACTCATACCAACGAGGTAGAGTTTGAAGTTTTCCAATTCACTAATTGATACGCTAATCGTGTTCAGTAACCTCCGAAGACGATAGCTAGACACCCATTGCGAAAGGAAATAAATAAAAGCGGCAAGTAGAAGCGATATAAAACCAAATGAAGAAACCGAATTAACCAGCTCTTTACTTCCAACGGAACTTATTAAAAATAGAATAGCCAGAACACTAACGAGTAGTTTGATCGAATAAACAAAAACATCAGATTGGTGGAGCTTAAACTTCTTGGTTTTTTGTTCCTCCATGTACTTTTCTAATATTGTAGATTTTTTTGTCTTGACTTTCGTAATACGTTCGCATTTGCAGTTCAGACATGATGCCAATAGTGATCAGCTGGAAACCACCTAATGAAAGAAGTATTCCGAGTAAGAGCATTGGTCTCCCCCAGATATCATCTCCCATAATTTTCTTGACTAGAAAGTAGAAATTAATTAACATACCCAAGCTTAAGACACCCAAGCCCGAAGCACCAAAAAAGTGCATAGGTTTTAGCATATACTTACGCATAAATACCATAAATAGCAGGTCACTTATCACTTTTATAGTTCTATTAATGCTGTATTTGCTTTGTCCAAACTGACGAGCATGGTGACGAACGGGCACTTGGATAATTCGTCCCCCTTCGAAAGCAGCCAATACCGGAATAAATCGGTGTAACTCCCCATAGAGATTCAATGATTTAGCTAGTTTTCGAGTAAAAACCTTGAGTGTACATCCATAATCTCGTATGTAAACGCCGGTCGCTTTCCGAATGATTGCATTGGCGGTTTTACTGGGTATTTTACGCAGAAAGGTCCCGTCTTTACGATTTAGACGCTCACCTGCTATTAGGTCTACATCTTTGTCTTTAAGTAGTTTTAGCATTTCTGGGATATCAATCGGATCATTTTGTAAATCGCCATCTAGGGTGGTGATATATTTTCCAATTGCCATATCGATACCAGCTTGCATAGCACTACTTTGTCCATAGTTTTTATTAAATTCTATGGTAATAAGTGATTCGGATGTATGTTTTTTTAGCAAACTAAGCGTACGATCTTTAGAGCCATCATCTACAAAGATAATCTCGTGGTCTATATCTTTCAGGGCATTCGTAATGCCTTCAATCATTAACTCAATATTGTCTTCTTCATCCATTACGGGAATTACGATTGATAGTTCTTTCATTTTTTTTTCTTTGGGAATCCGCTTTTAAATTTTACAAGGCTAAATGGTTTATTCATATGTCTCCGTACAAAAGTATAGTGTATTGTGGTTCTAGCTGAATCTATAATCAGATCGGAAGGAGTGAGGTAATATTTTTTTTTATTAAATGTATCTTTTGATGTAGCTATGGGTAATAATGCTTGTCGTTCCCTCGTAAGATAATAAGTACTACTGTGATGAAGATTTGAATTAAACATAGCCAACGGTTCATGTCCTACTATTTCGGCTATCTCCAAAGCTTCTTTTTTATCTTGTGTTGTTTCACCAGTTTTTGCTCGTTCGGGAATTATGATACTATCAAACCCAAA
>MDTG01397002.1_pt1 | contig 12870 bp, 11 predicted proteins | sample 811421 | NCBI WGS metagenome assembly MDTG01 (sample SAMN05326645, study PRJNA326480) | marine metagenome | isolation source: seawater | place: Pacific Ocean: South East | collected 2011
ATTTTTTCGTTAAAGCGTGTACGACAATTTCTTTATTAACCTAGCCGTCCACACTTCTCTTCTTAAATTCACAATTTAAAAAAGCTAAGATTTTAGTTGTAAAATCTACACACCTCTCGCGCTATTAATAATTAATTTCGTAAAGGTGAAGGGTCGTTTTATTACAATTTGCTTGTAAGTCAAGGCGTATATTAGTCAAAATACTAAGTAAAATCGGGGTTTTTTAGCTTATGTGCGTTGCAAACAACAAGTAATTTTTGTAAAAAAACAACTATGACGATAATTCAAAAATTAAATAATTATTTAAAGAGAAAAGCAACAAAGGACGTATTTTCATCAGGAAATAAAACCAAATTCTTTTTCAATGGGCCCTCGATTCTATTATCAATACTTGTTTTTTTTTCAGTAGTTTTTTTCATTTCAAGTAATTTCATTGAAGAAAAAAACTCATTAAATAATAGAAATTTTAAAAAAACTACATCATCTAATGAATTTAAAAATTTATCGAATTTCTTTTTGTCTAAAATTAATAGTCCCTATAAAGAGAAAAAATATATAATTAGAAATAATGATACTATAGAAAAAATTTTAAAAAAATTTAAAGTCAAAAGTGATGAAATTCAATTAATATCTTCTAAATTAAAACAAAAAAAATTATCAAATATTTATTCGGGTAGAGAGCTTTATCTATTATTAAAAAATCAGGATAATGAAAAAGTTACAGTTATAAATCTTTTATTTCCAATAAATAATACAACCAGTGTAGAAGTTCGTAAAATTAAAGATGATTTTATTATTAAAGAAAATGTTCTTAGACTTTATAAAAAAGAGATTGTAGTTAAAAATATTATCAAAGATAATTTATATAATTCTGCGGTAGAAAAAAAAATTTCACCAAACATCGTTGTTGAGTTTGCAAGAATTTTTGGCTTTGAAGTAGATTTTCAAAGGGATATTCGAAAAGGCGATTGGTTTGAAATTTTTTATGAAAATTTTGAAGATGATAATGGTAGAGTTAGAGAAACAGGAAAAATCCTCTATGCCTCAATGTACGTAAATGGAGAGGAAATTAATTTGTACAATTTTAAATATAATAATCATCAAGATTATTATGATATTAAAGGAAAAAGTATAACTAAATCATTAATGAAAACACCAATTAATGGCGCTAGATTATCATCATCTTTTGGGATGAGAAAACATCCAATTTTAGGCTACAACAAAATGCATAAAGGAACAGATTTTGCAGCTCCATCTGGCACACCAATCATGGCTTCTGGATCTGGAACAGTTACAAGAGCAAGATGGTGTGGTGGTGGTGGCAACTGTGTTAAAATAAAACATAATTCAACTTATCAAACTATATACGCTCACATGAAATCTTTTGCCAAAGGAATTAAAGAGGGAAGGAAAGTTAAACAAGGTCAAATAATCGGGTATGTTGGATCTACAGGAATGTCAACAGGTCCACATTTACATTATGAAGTAATAGTAAATGGCAAAAAAGTTAACTCTCAAAAGTTAAAATTACCGTCAGGAAAAATATTAAAAGGTAAAGAAAGAGAAATATTTGAGTTGGAAAGAATAAAAATTGACCTTAAACTGTCTGAAGTTAGATAATTTTAGTTGGTAGTTTGATTAATATTTTTATTCTCTTCGTTTTTAATTTCTTCTACTACTTTTGATTTTTCATTGTAACTATCTTTTCTCTCATTTAATTCGTTAAACCTTCTTAGATAGTGATCTGCATGTTGTAAATAATTTTGAGCTAAAACTGGATCGCCATTACTTTGAGCATCTTTTGCTAATTGTTGAAACTTTAACATTGTTTTTTCAACATTGTGAATGTTATTCATTGATCCATTTCTGTTAAAATTTGTATTTCCATTATTATTAAAATTGTTTGGACTGGATGTACTCATCCCTCCATTTCGTCTTCTAAAATTATTTTTTTGAGGCCTTGGTCTATAATTTCTTCTTCTAGAATTATTCATAAATTTAAGCTAGCCTATATTTCTTGCTATTAAGCATCTTGTATTATTATTGTAATCTTTAATATAATGTTCTATTCTAAATAAATTGTTAAATAATAAAGCTGAAACTTCTTTTAACTGCTCGTTTCCAATTTCTAAAGCAAGTAAGCCATTAATTTTTAAGGTTTCATTAGATTTGTAAATAACTTTTTTAATCACGTCAAGCCCATCATTTCCACCATCTATAGCTATTTTAGGCTCATAATTTTTTATGCACTTATCTAAATTTTTAATATCACTTCGCTTAATATAGGGTGGATTTGAAACAATCAAGTCGAATTTATTAATTTTAAAATCATTTAAAGATCTATGAAAAAATTTAATATTATTATTTAATTTAAATTTAGTAGCATTTTTATTTGCTACTCTAATTGCTTTATTGGAAATATCGATTCCAATTCCATAAGAGCCTTTTAGCTCGCTTATCAGGCTAATTATTATACAACCACTACCGGTTCCAATATCTAAAATATTAATGGTTTTATTTCTATAAATTTCCAATAATTTTTCAACCATCAATTCTGTCTCTGGTCTAGGTATTAGGGTATTTTTATTAACTTCAAAGGTTTTACTCCAAAATTCTTTTTCATTAAATATATATGCAACTGGTTCATTGGAAGATCTTCGTGAAATTAATTTGTTAAACTCTAATATAAATTTTGGTTTAATTTTCTGATCTAAATTGATAAGCAAATTTTCTCTTTTTTTTTTTAAAATTTTAGACAGCATAATTTCCGAGTCTAATTTGTGTGAATTAACATTGCTATTTTTTAATTCGTTTGAACCAATATTTATAAGTTTAAGAGCATTCATTAATTTAAATTCTCTAATTTCATATTTTGATCTTTTAATCTTAAGTGTTGATTCATTTCTTCATGTACATCGCCACTTAAAAACTCCTCAAGTTTATGTAAAGTTAAATTAATTCTATGATCAGTAACCCTTCCTTGGGGAAAATTGTAAGTTCTTATTCTTTCTGACCTATCCCCAGATCCAATTTGACTTCTTCTATTGCTTGATCTTTCTTGGTCTTTCTTTCTTTTTTCAGCTTCATAAACTCTTGATCTAAGTATCTTCAACGCTTTTGCCTTATTCTTATGTTGAGATTTTTCATCTTGCTGACTAACAACAATGCCGCTTGGAACATGAGTGATCCTAACAGCGCTATCTGTTGTATTAACTGATTGACCCCCAGGTCCGCCAGCTCTAAATACATCGATTCTTAAATCTGTTTCTTTAATTTGAATATCTACCTCCTCAGCTTCTGGTAGAACAGCAACTGTAGCGGCTGATGTATGAACTCTTCCTTGCGTTTCAGTTTCAGGTATTCTTTGCACTCTATGTACTCCGGATTCATATTTCAAGTAGGAGTAAATATCATTTCCATTGACTGAAAAAATTACCTCCTTAAAACCTCCAGCGTCGCTTTTTGAAATGCTAATAATTTCAAGTTGCCACTTTTTTTTTGAACAAACTTTTTCATACATTTTAAATAAATCTGAACAAAAAAGTGAAGCCTCTAACCCTCCTGTTCCTGCCCTGATTTCTACAATTGCATTCTTATCATCATCCTCGTCTTTAGGTAGTAAAAATATTTTCAATCTGTTTTCATTTAATTCTTTTTTTTTCTCCATATCGACTAAGTCTTGTTTAGCCATGTCAATAATCTCTTGATCGTTATTTTTATCTTTTAAAATTTGTTCTAAATCCTTCTTCATGTTTTCAAAATTAAGATACTCTTTGGCAATTAAGATTATATTTCCCATATCAGAATATTCTTTTGATTTTTTTGCAAATATCTTTGGATTTATATCCGAAGATGCTAATTCTTTCTCCAGCTTACTATACTTGATAATAATATCTTTAACTTTTTGTAGCGGAATCATTAATTTATTCTTTCACTTTTTCCTCTACCATTTTTACTACTTTCTCAATTATTTCTGAGCTTGCAACTTTAGAATGAGGTATTCCTGATAGATAAAGTAAATTGTTGTCTTGACCACCCCCTGTTAGACCTATCTCTGTTTGTGCCGCCTCACCAGGTCCATTTACTACACATCCTATTATTGAGAGATTGACTGGAGTTTTTATATGGGAAAGTTTTTTTTCTAATTTTTTTACAGTTTCAATTACAGGAAATGCTTGACGAGCACAAGAAGGACAAGAAATAATATTTACGCCTCTTGATCTAATTCCTAAAGATTTCAATATTTCATATCCTGCTTTTATTTCATCAATTGGATCGGATGATAGTGATACTCTTATTGTGTCTCCTATACCTTGCATTAAAAGCTGTCCTATACCTATTGAAGATTTAATACTCCCGGTGAGTAAACCCCCAGCCTCAGTTACACCTAGGTGAAGAGGATAATCACATATTTCTGATAATTTTTTATAAGCTTTCACTGTCAAAAATATATCAGAAGATTTTACACTGATCTTAAAATTAAAAAAATTATTGTCCTCCAACAGTTTAATATTGTAGTTTGCGCTTTCAACTAATGCTTCAGGGCATGGCTCCTTATATTTTTCTAATAAAGATTTATCCAAAGACCCGGCATTAACTCCAATTCTAATTGAACAATTATTATCTTTAGCGGCTTTAACTACATCTAAGATTCTTTCTTTTGATCCGATATTCCCAGGATTTATCCTTAAACAACTTGCTCCCATCTCAGCTGCTTCTATTGCTCTTTTATAGTGAAAATGAATATCGGCAACAATCGGAACCTTTACCTCTTTTACAATTTCCTTTAAACATTTAGTAGAATTCTCATCAGGACAGGACACTCTTACTATATCAGCTCCTGCAGACTCCAGTGAGTGTATTTGATTTATAGTTCCTTTTACATCTGTAGTTAATGTGTTAGTCATTGATTGAACACTTATAGTAGAATTCCCTCCAACCGAAACTTTACCTACTTTAATTTCTCTAGTTTTTTTTCTATTAATAGTTCTATGAGGTCTTATATTCATTTTAGTCGAGTTCAAAAACTGTATGTAATTTTTTTACTGCCTTCAAAGTATTTTTTTCATCAATTATAACCGATAATTTAATTTCTGATGTAGAAATAGCTAAAATATTCACCTTATCATCTGCTAAAGCTTTAAACATTTTATAAGTAACTCCTGGAGTCGATACCATTCCTGCTCCCACTATAGAAACTTTTGATACTTTATCATTATGCGTTATTTCTTTATATTCAACATTTTTATTATTTTTCAAAATCTCTTTCGTTCTCAAAAGATCATCTCTTTTTATGGTAAAAGTAATATCTGTAGTTCTTTGATCATGAGATATATTTTGTATTACCATATCTACATTGATTTGTGCATTATTCAAAGGCTCAAAAATATTTGCGGCTATTCCAGGTTTATCCTCTACTCCGATTAAAGTAATTTTAGCATCGTCTTTAGAATACGCTACACCAGTAACACTCTTTGTATAATCTATATTTTGTTGGTCAAAGATTTTAGTTCCTTTTCTATTTGTAAAAGTAGATTTTACTTCAAGTGGAATATTATACATCATTGCAGTTTGCACTGCTGAAGATTGCATTACTTTTGCTCCAAGAGAAGACAATTCCAACATTTCGTCATAAGATATTTTTTCAATTTTTTTAGCCATTGGTATTTTGTTTGGGTCAGTGGAAAATACTCCGTCTACATCAGTATAGATTTCACATGAGTCTGCATCAAATAATTTTGCAATTGCAACCGCGGTAGCATCAGAACCTCCACGACCAATAGTTGTTATATCTCCTGTCTTTGACACCCCTTGAAAACCCGGTATAACTGCAACACCATCTTTCAAGTATTCGTTTATTCTAGAAATATTCATGTTTATTATTCTTGAGTTGGTATGTTCACCCTCAGTCATAATAGGTATTTGCCAATTTAACCAAGACTTTGCTTTAATATTCAAATTAATTAACGCTCCAGCCAGTAATGAGGAAGTTATCTGTTCACCGGAAGATAAGAGAACATCTAATTCTCTCTTGTCAAAATTTTTGTCAATTATCTGCGAAAATTTAATTAATTCGTTAGTTTTTCCAGCCATAGCAGAAACAACAGCAATAATTTTATTACCTGCTTCAAATTCTCTCTTGATTATATTTGCAACATGTTGAATTCTATCCACATTACCTATAGATGTACCGCCAAACTTTAAAATTTTTTTTTTCATTTAAGAATTTAATATTTTTTAAAAAGATTTAATATAGTTTAATTATAAAATAATTGTCATGACTACTATAAATAAAGAAGAAATTCAAAAGTTTTCAAACCTGGCCGAGGAATGGTGGGATGTTAATGGTAAATTTAAACCATTGCACATGTTTAATCCGATAAGAATTGAATACATAACCGAAAGAATTAAACATCACTTCAAAATCTCTGATACAAAGGAGAAAATTTTAGAGGATTTGAATATTCTAGATGTTGGTTGCGGGGGCGGTTTAATGAGTGAACCATTATTCCGACTTGGGGGAAATGTGACAGGTATTGATGCATCAGAAAAAAATATTAAAATCGCAAAATTACACGCAGAAAAAAATAATCTTAAAATAAGATATTTTAATAAATCACCTGAAAAATTTTCTGAATTTGAAAAATTCGATGTAATATTAAATTTAGAGATTGTGGAACATGTTGAGGATATAAATCTTTATATTCAGTCTTGTAATAAATTATTAAAAAAAAATGGAATAATGTTTACAGCAACACTGAATAGAACTTTTATATCCTTCTTTAAAGCTATTGTTGGAGCAGAATATATTTTAAAATGGTTGCCAATTGGAACACATGACTGGAATAAATTTGTTAAACCCGAAGAGCTTGAACAAATCCTATCAAAGACTAAACATAAAATTATTGAAATAAAAGGCCTTGAGTATAATCCTATTTTAAAAAGATGGAAAAAATCTGAGAATCTATCTGTAAACTATATTATCTGCAGTCAAAAAACTTAATTGTCTTTATTTATCCAAGGAACACTTAACAGATCTATTCCTTCGTCGGCCAGATCCTGTCTTTCCTTAAGTGTAGTTGTTCCATAAATTGCTTTTTTCTTTTTTTTATCATAATAAATTTCTCTAACCTTTTTACTAAAATTTTTACCTACATACTCAAAATTTTTTTCAATGAATTCTCTGATTTGAATTAAATTTTTTTTTTCTTTAGCAATTTTACTGAGGCTTTTAAGGTTTTGATTTTTCTTTTTTATAATTGATATACTTGGCGACATTATAGATTTACTAATCTTTTTCGAATTACAAAAAATACACTCAAGCAAATCTTTTTTCTTTAATTTTTCGTACTCTTGTGAATCTGAGAACCAACTTTCAAATTCATGATTATTTTTGCATGTAAGATTATATTTTATCATTATTAATTTCTATAATCAGCGTTAATATCTATGTAATCATGCGTAAAATCACACGTATAACATTTAAAAGCATCGTTTCCTAGTTTAAGATTTATTTCTACTTCAATAGAATCCCACTCCATGTACTCTTTAAGTTTTTTTTCATCATAAGTTTCAGATATTTTACCATTTTCTGCAACAATATAATTCCCGATTTTTATTTTTAATTTTTTTGGATCAATAATTTCTCCAGATTTTCCGATACCCATGACTATTCTTCCCCAGTTAGGATCTTCACCAGCTACAGCAGTTTTTATTAAGGGAGAATTTGCTACTGAGAAGGCAATGTTTTTAGCGCTACTTAAAGATTTTGCATTAATAACATTTACTGTTAAAAATTTTTTTGCCCCCTCTCCATCAACTACAATTTGCTTTGCTAAATTCAAACATACTTTCTTCAAAGATAGCTCAAATTTTTGAATAGTTTTATCATTAAGTGATAAGTTTTGACCGATCTTTAAAGATCTTGTTGAGAAAATTGAAACCATGTCATTAGTAGATTGATCGCTGTCTACAGTTATAGCGTTAAAAGAATTTGCTACTGCTCTTTTCAGTAAAGTTTTTAGTAAATTTGAACTGATATCTGCATTAGTAAAAATAAAAGATAACATTGTTGCTAAGTTAGGGGCAATCATCCCTGATCCTTTGGCTATTCCACAAATTCTTATTAATTCATCGCCCACTATAATTTCTTCGTAGGCAACTTTTGGTCTGGTATCTGTAGTCATTATAGCGGAAGCTATCTTTAACCAGTACATCTTATTATGATCATTTCTTAATTTTTCAACTAAATCTTGTAGCCTATCTTTTACTTTTTCCACCGGGAAATCTTCTCCAATCACTCCTGTAGAGGCAAATATAAGATCTTTTATTTTGACCGTTTCACTTGTTCCTTTTTGAGATTTTGACTCTTTTATAGTTAAAATTCTTGAAAGATTTTTTGCAATTAAATCAATACTTTCTTTGCCTTGTTTTCCTGTAAAAGTATTAGCGTTTTTAGTATTTACTAACAAACCTTTAATAATTTTTTTATGAGAATTATTATTCCAAGGTATAAACTCAGAGGTAATTGAGTTTGTCGTAGTAAGTGTTGCGTAATTTGCACCTTTGCTAAAATAGAATAAAGCTAGATCATCTCTTCCATCACCATAAAGATCTGCAGAAATTGAAGCCATTTCTAACCCCTCAATTTGCTTTAGATTTTGAAACTCTCCCATTTTAGATAATTTAGATTTATCTTTAAGGAAGTTTTTGATGTTTATCGTCATAATTGCTATTTAATATTAATTATAAATACATATATAGAGGTATAATGAATTTATTTACAAGAACTTTTAGTAAAATATTTAAAAGCTCTAATCAACAAGAACTAGACAAACTTAAAAGCTTAATATCAGAAATCAATAATAAAGAGAATTTATACCAATCACTAACTGAAAGTGATTTTAAAGAAAAAACTGCAAACCTTAAAAAAAATGTTCAAAATGGTTCAATCAAACTCGAAACTATCATTCCTGACAGTTTCGCATTAGTCAGAGAGGCAGCAAAGAGAGCTTTGGGTGAAAGACATTATGACGTTCAATTAGCTGGCGGAATAATCTTACATAATGGAAAAATCGCTGAAATGAAAACTGGAGAAGGAAAAACTTTAGTTTCAACTCTACCTGCATACTTAAACTCTTTATCAGGTAAAGGTGTTCATGTTGTAACTGTTAATGATTATCTAGCTAGAAGAGACTCTCAATGGATGGGAAAAGTTTTTAGCTACCTAGGCGTCACTACTGGCTGTATTACAAATGAGCTAGAGGACGAAGAAAGAAAAAAAAATTACGCATGTGACATCACTTATGCAACAAACAATGAACTGGGTTTTGATTATTTGAGAGATAACATGAAGTATGAGTTAAATGAGATGGTACAAAAAGATCATAATTTTTGTATTGTTGATGAAGTCGATAGCATATTAATAGATGAGTCTAGGACACCTCTAATAATATCAGGAAGATTAGAAGATAAAACAACGCTTTATTCTACATCAAATGAATTTGTAAAAAATCTTCAAAAAAAAGATTACGAATTAGATGAAAAAAATAAAAATGTTATTTTAACAGACACTGGAGTAGATAAAATAGAAAAACTTGCATTACAAAAAAATATTTTAAAGAATGGTAATTTTTATGATCCAGCTAACTTAGAACTTGTGCATCTCACTAATCAAGCATTAAAAGCTAATTTAATTTTTAGAAAAGATACTGATTACATCGTAAGAGAGGGAAAAGTTCAAATAATTGATGAGTTTACTGGAAGAGTATTAAGTGGAAGAAGATTTTCTGATGGGTTGCATCAAGCAATAGAGGCAAAAGAAAATGTTGAAATTCAAAGTGAAAATCAAACACTAGCATCTATAACTTATCAAAATTATTTTAGACTTTATAAGAAGTTAGCAGGAATGACTGGTACAGCTATGACTGAGTCTGAGGAATTTTACGACATTTATAAATTAAATGTTGTATCTATACCAACTAATAAAAGAATGTTAAGAAAAGACTTCAATGATCAGATTTTTAGAACTGAGAATGAAAAATATAATGCGATAACTAAAAAAATAATTGAGTGTAATACAAAGGGTCAACCTGTATTAGTGGGGACAACAAGTATTGAAAAGTCAGAAAAAATTTCAGAATTTTTAAATAAAAAAGGAATTAAGCACAACGTTTTAAATGCTAAACAGCATGAGAAAGAAGCAAAAATTATTGCTGAAGCAGGAAAAACTGAATCAGTAACAATAGCAACTAACATGGCTGGACGAGGAACGGATATCAAATTAGGTGGAAATAAAGATTTTATTGAAGAAGGCATAACAAAAAATTTTCAAGATTATCAAAAAAATGAAATAAAGGTAAAAAGTTTAGGTGGTCTCTTTATCATTGGTACGGAAAGGCATGAAAGCAGAAGAATTGATAACCAGCTAAGAGGTAGGTCTGGTAGGCAGGGTGATCCAGGCTCGACAATTTTTTTCATTAGTTTGCAAGATGAATTAATGAGAATTTTTGGAGGTGATTCTATTGACGGAATGCTCAAAAAATTAGGTTTAAAGGAAAATGAGTCTATAGATCACCCTTGGATAAATAAAGCTATGGAGCGTGCTCAGAAGAAAGTAGAGAGCAGAAACTTTGATATTAGAAAAACTTTAATCAAATTTGATGATGTGATGAATGATCAAAGGCAAGTAATCTTTTCTCAAAGACTAAAAATTTTAAAAGAAAGTAAAGTTGATATTATTGTAAATGATTTTTTTGATGAAATTTTAGAAGAAATGAATATTTCTATAAGCAATTATAAAAAATCAAATGACGAAAAATATTTGACAGAAATTAAGAATATAACAGGAAATCTTCTCAATGATGATCAGCTTAAAAAACTAGCCTTGGGCGAAAAAAATATTTTGTCAAGTGAGATGAAAAAAATTTTCTCAGACAAACAAAAATCTAGAATAAATATCCTAGGTGAAAAAGAAAATAACTCACTAGAAAAAAAAGTTTTTTTACAAATAATTGATTTTTCTTGGAGATCTCACTTACAGTACTTGGAACAACTTAGACAAGTTATAGGATTAAGACAATATGGTCAAAAAGATCCGCTTTCAGAATTTAAAAAAGAGGCTTTTGTTCTTTTTGAGGGATTATTAACAAAAATTAAGAATGATGTTATAAAATTACTTTTAAACCTAAATATCGTAATTTCTAACAAAAGAGAAAATAAGGAGTCTGCTCCAACTAAATTAGAAAATACTGACTTTAGAAAAGTTGGTAGAAATGAAAAATGTCCATGCGGTTCAGGAAAAAAATATAAGTTTTGCCATGGAAATGTATAAAATTAAATTTTTTTAAAGGCGGCTAACGCTTTATTTCTTGCTACCTCATGGTTAACAATGGGATTAGGGTAATCTTTTCCTAACCTCAAGATATTGTCATCTTTTAAATCCCAAGGTTTATGTATAAATTTTTTTGGGACTAATTTAAGTTCCGGTACCCATTTTTTCACATAAAGGCCGTCTTTATCAAATTTCTCCCCTTGTAAAATTGGATTAAAAATCCTGAAATATGGTGCCGCATCTGCTCCACATCCTGCCACCCATTGCCAACCTGACACGTTATTAGCCTCATTGTAATCTAGCAAACAATTTTTAAAATATTTTTCTCCTTCTTTCCAATTAATCAATAAGTGTTTCACAAGAAAAGACCCAACTATCATTCTAACTCTATTGTGCATCCAGCCAGTGTTGTATAATTCTCTCATACCTGCGTCAACTATAGGATAACCTGTTTGTCCTTCTTTCCATGCTAAAAGAAATTCTGAATTTTTTTCCCAGGGAAATTTGTCAAATTTTTTTGAATAATTCCCATTCAACATGTTTGGAAAGTAGTTTATTAAGGAATGATTAAATTCTCTCCAACCAATTTCAGCTAAAAATTTTCCCTTCTTTTTATTTTTTAATTTCATACACTCTTCCCATATAGTTTCGACATGTATCTGACCGTGTTTTATAAAGGGGGATAATTTTGATGTGCCAATCAAAAAGGGGAAATTTCTTGCTTCTGTATAATTATTTATTTTATCATTTATAAATTTTTGAAGCTCTTTATAAGCGATATCCTCACTAGGAGACCAGTATTTCTCAAATTTATTAAACCATTTTTTTTTTGCAATAATTTGACTATTGTCAATTGTGTTTTTAAAAAAAGAAACTTTTTTATTACATTTGGAAATTTTTTTTTCTTTATTTGGTATTTTCTCAGAATAAAACTTTTCTGCAGTTCTCCAAAATGGAGTAAAAACTTTAAATGGCGTTCCATCATTTTTTTTAATATCATTGAACTCATTTAATATATTACCTTTAAAAACTTCAAATTGAATATCATTGTTTTTAAAATTTTTTTCTAAATATTGATCAAATTTGATATAATTTGGTTCGTAAGTTTTGTTCCAATAAATGGAAAAGTTTTTTTTTTTGAAAAGTTCTACAAAAAAAGATTTGTATGAACTAGTTTTAATTATTTCAAGATTAATATTTAGCTCGGAGAGTTTAGTTTTAAAATTTTCTAAAGATTTGCTCACCCACCATTTCTGAGCCTCTTGATTATCAAATTTTTTTTCTTTATATAAAAAAAAAGCGACTACTTGACTATGGTTTTTTGTAGCTTTTATTAACGCATTATTTTTTTTTAATCTGAAATCATCTTTAATCCATACAATTCCAATATTTTTAACCATTTTAAAGATTTATCAAATTTTAATTATTATTTCGATGTGTTTTAATGGCTTATGGTGGCCTTGGTAAGAATCGCACTTACGACACATACCTTTTCAGGGTACTGCTCTACTACTGAGCTACAAGGCCTAAAATCTAAA
>MDTG01069538.1_pt1 | contig 12869 bp, 15 predicted proteins | sample 811421 | NCBI WGS metagenome assembly MDTG01 (sample SAMN05326645, study PRJNA326480) | marine metagenome | isolation source: seawater | place: Pacific Ocean: South East | collected 2011
TAGATGGTAAAAGTTAAAGAATTAGAAGCAGCTAAATTTGAAATCCTGTTAAAGCCCAATAGTTCTCTTACTGGCCTTACAAGGGCTCTCTTTCTTGGGAGCATTTTTTTTATTTGTAGCATAATTGGTATTGGTTTCTTTCTTGCAGGCGGAATAATGATTTTACCTTTTGCAGGACTAGAAATTATTTTAGTGTACCTAGCTTTCAGGCTCAGCTTCAATTGGAGTAATCAAAAACAAATTATTATCTTATCCAAAGATCATGTAGAAGTTAGAGTAGATGGTTTAAAAGAGTTTTTTACCTGGAAAGAATTTAGATCTTTTGCAACCTTTAATGTTACAAAAAATAATGCTGATGATCACGATCTAAGTTTTCGCTCAAAGGGAAAAGAGGTAATAGTTGGAAGTTTTTTAAATGGAGAAGATAAATCCATCTTAAAAGATGAAATCTCTCGAATTATCCAGAAGCTTAACACTATGGGCTTTGCAAACTAGCTACTGAGAAAGATACTTTATTAGGATAGCCATTCTCATAGCAACACCATTTGCTACTTGGTCTAATATCACTGAATTCTCAGAATTATAAACATCTTCTGAAATCTCAATACCTTGATTGACTGGGCCTGGGTGCATAACTATACAATCATCATTAGCGATCTTTAATTTTTCTTTATTAATTTGGTAATTATTTAGATAACTTTCTTTATCTAGGTTCTTTTTATCTTCAAATCTTTCATGCTGTATCCTTAGGGCCATAACAACATCCTGCCCTTTTAAAGCCTTGTTTAAATCTTCTTCATAATTAAGTTTGGAAGAGTCTTCAACATCTTTGCAAAGCTCTTTTGGTCCACATAAAGTTATTTTAGAATCGAAGTTAGCCATCCCATCAATAAAAGATTGAAATACTCTAGAATGGTCTAAGTCACCAACAATCAGAATATTTGAATTATCTAGATCCTTTGAATGTCTTACAGTCATGATATCTAAAAGTCCTTGAGATGGATGTGAGATAGCCCCTTCTCCACCGCTAACAAAGACCATTGAATCTGTTTGATTTATTAAATCATGAATAACCGAATCTTTATGCCTCAAGACACAAAGATTTATGTTCATCTTTGATAAATTATCTATTGTATCTTTTAGGGTTTCGCCCTTTTCTAAAGAAGAGGAACTTACATCAAAATCGATGATTTGACACCCCAAATTAGAGGCAGCTATTTCAAATGAGATTTTTGTTCTTGTGCTTGGCTCACAAAATATATTAACGACCTTCTTATCAGGGAAAAGCTGATCTCTTCTGATAGAGCCTTCTGAATCTATAAAATTATCCGCTAAATCTAACAATTCAAGGATCTCTTCTTTTGATTGTTCTTTAAGTGATGTGAGATGTCTCATTATTTAAGGCTAACTATTGCATCCATTTCAATCATTACATCCATTGGCAATCCAGCAACTTCCACAGTTGCTCTTGCTGGAAATGGCTTAGAGAATTTCTCTTCCATGATCTTGTTTAAAGAAGCAAAGTTTCCTAGATCTAAGAGATAAATGTTTAACTTAACAATATCATCGAGGGTGGCGCCTGCCTCTTTGCATATATTTTCTAAGTTAGCTATTACCCTGTAGGCTGACTTCTCAAATGAAGAATCTTCAACTTCCATTGTCTCTGGGTTTAAGGGAATCTGACCAGATATAAATAATAAATTGCCTGACTTAATTGCTTGTGAGTAAGCTCCAATTGCCTTTGGTGCTTTGTTAGTTTGAATAGGTTCTTTTGACATAATCAAATCCGAAGAATTTAAGCATTGTAAAGGAAATATAAAACATATGAAAAAATAAATTTTTAGTTTATTTTTTCTTGGCTTCATTAATATCTCGCACACAGCTAGAAACAATCTTCATTGATCTTACTTTTCGCATTATTTTTTTTAGCTCTTCTAGGTTAGATATTTCTATATCAAAACTAAATTCCGTAAGCTTGCTACCTGCAGACTTAGAGACAACAGAGATTATATTTATATCAGACTTTGTAAAAGTTGAAGCGATATCAGCTAAAACGCCTGGGCCGCTTTCACTAAGAACCTTTAGATGGCAAGGCCTTACTTGCTTTTTATTATTTTTTGACCAAAAGGATGGTATATATCTATCTTTATCTTGTTTAAAGGGAGTAACTTCTTTGCATCTTGAATGGTGAATAACAATTCCTCTCTCAGTATCAGAATGAGCGACAATTGAATCACCATCTATCGGCATGCAACATTTAGCATACGTAACAACCAAGCCATCAATCTTATTATTCTTTAATTCAAATGATTTAACTATTTTCTTTTTATCCTTTCTTATTTGTAGGCCATCATAGAATCTTTCAGCAACTATGGTACTAGTTTTCTTTCCTAAACCGATATCAGTGAGGAGTTGATTTAAAGACCTCACACCTGCTCTTTTTAGGATATTTTTAAGAAGACTGCCTCTATACTCCTTTAAAGCTTTACCTGATCTTTTCAACTCGCTCTCCAAAAGAAGCTTTCCTGCTTTCCTCGCAGCAGATGTTTTTTGATGTCTAAGTTGAGCTCTTATTGCTGCTCTAGCTTTACTTGTAACAACAAAATTTAGCCACCCAGGATCTACAACAGCTTTTTTATCTGTATCTATTTCTACAGTTTGACCGCTTTCTAGCTGGACATTCAGAGGCGCATACTTCCTATTAATTTTGCAGCCTGTAAGGTTGTTACCTATATCGGTATGAACTTCATAAGCAAAATCAACTGGTGTAGATCCAGTCTTTAAGTTAAATATCTGTCCTTTTGGTGAAAAAACGTAGACTTCATCTGAAAAAAGGTCAGTCTTAATTGCTTCGACAAAGTCTTCAGAGCTAGATGACTTTTCATGAAGATCTTGCAAGCTTGTCATCCAGTTCTTTATGTGAAATGAACTATCATTAATATCTTCATTTTTATATCTAGCATGAGCGCATATTCCGTTTTCAGCAATCATCTTCATGCTTTTGGTTTGGATCTGTATTTCAATTGGGATTGAGTCTAAAGCTAAAAGTGTTGTATGAAGAGCTTGATAGCCATTTGATTTAGGGATAGCTATATAGTCTTTAAATCTTTGCTCAATTGGTTTGTAGTAATTATGAATTAACCCAAGCGCTTTATAGCAATCCTCAACTGAGTTCACGATAATTCTAAAACCATATACATCCAAAACTTCTGAAAAAGGTTTATGTTTTGTTTTAATTTTCCTATAAATACTGAATAAATTCTTTTCTCTTCCTTGAACAGTTGATATAACTTGATTTGATTTCAGATGATTCTTTATTTCTTTCTTAATCTTATAAACAATCTTTTTCCTTCCACCACTAGACTTCTTTATTGCTGATCTCAGCATCTCAGCTCTTAGCGGATGCAAGCAATCAAATGCTAAATCTTCTAGTTCTGCACGAACTTTTTGCATTCCTATTCTAAGAGCAATCGGGCCATATATTTCTAAAGTCTCTTTCGCAACTCTTATTTGTTTATTCCTTGGCAAAAAATCAATTGTTCTCATATTGTGTAATCGATCTGCTAACTTAACTACAATAACTCGAACATCTTTTGCCATAGCTAGAGCCATTTTTTGGAAACTATTTATATTTCTTTCAGTTTTTGATTGAAAGTCTAGTTTTCCAATTTTACTAACGCCGTCTACTATCTCTGTAACACCTTTTCCAAAAATCTTATCAATATTTGTCTTTTCAATATTGCAGTCTTCTAAAACATCATGCATCAAGCCAGCACAAATTGTGTCAACATCCATATTCATTTCAACTAGTATTTTTGCAACTTCTAAAGGATGGCTAATATAAGGCTTTCCATCCATTCTTTCTTGGCCATCATGTGCTTTAGAGGCAAAGGTGTATGCTTGCCTCATAAGATTAATTTGTTTTTTAGAAAACTCTTTCTTTAAGTGATTATAAAAATCATTAGGAAATCTAAGGAGATCTTCAGAGGAAAAATTGGTGTCTATAAGATGACCTTGGAGAACTCTTTCACTCAAAATAGTTCTCCAAAAGATTTACCCAATTATATCTGACTCTTTAGGTTTTGAAGTTGAGAATTGATCTAGAAGGACATCTTCTTCAAGTGTCTTCTCAAGAGTTTCGGCATCAATTAAGCCCTCTTCAATTTCTCTAAGAGCTATTAGTGTGTTTTTATCATTGTTTGTTTCAACCATTGGTTCCCTGCTGGTAGTTGAGAGCTGTCTTGCTCTTCCAGATGCCAAAAGTATTAAATCGAAACGACTTGGAACGTGCTCTAAGCACTTTTCTACTGTTATTCTTGCCATATATTTTCTCCTAGGATTGTATTTTAATTGCAAATTGTCTGTTAAGACAACAAATCTTGCAATATCTTTATTTTTTTATAGTGCATATCATCCTGAAACCCCTTATTTTTAATGGTCGCAGTAGGTGTCAGTATCCCAGTGAATTAGTTGTACAGACTTTGGCTTTACCTCTTCAACTGCCCACCGGTCGCCGTTTTGGTCCCAATAATCCATCAGCGCCACAACATCTTTTCCCTGATCAAGAATTACTTTTTCCTCCAGGGCATAAGAGCAAGTCTTCAGCCAACCATTACCAGCTGTCAAAACTAGGTTCATTCCTTCTTGGTTTTCTGATAGCCCATCATCCACGTCCATTGGTTTCGATGATTTAAAGGCTACAACCATTGCTGGAATATAATCTTCCTTATTTCTGATGTGATCAATATCGTACCAGTACTCCTCGGTATATTCGGCAATATGCATGCAAATGGCATCGCGATTATCGTTCAAGACCTTTATAACTGCCTCACCGAGATCATGATTTCCCAGCTCTTCAGAAACAAACTGTTCAGGGATCATCTTTATCCAGTCGTTAAATTTGGCTTCCCAATCAATATCGTCCATTTTTAAATACTCGTCGCTATCGCCATCGATATTTGGAAAATCAAACATAAGCACTCCTGACTGATCTCTCAGAAGGCTTAGTAGCTGGGGTCCATCATAGTTTTTGACCTCTTTTGATATAGTATTGAATCCATCCTCGTTGAGACAGTAAAAGATGAAGGTATGAACAAACTGGTAACCAGCGTCCATCAAATCAGGCTCATCGCCCCTCGAAACCTCTATCTCAAAATTTTCTTGTGAATCTTTTTTTCCGAATAAATCTTTAAAAATGCCCATCGAAGTTATCTCCTTTTTTACTTTCTCTAAGAGTTTATCTTAATTGTAAATTTCCTGTTAGGACAGCAAATCTTGCAATATCTTTATTTTTTTATAGCTCATCTCATCCTGAAAACCTTTATTTGTAACTATTTCGAGCAATTCTTGGACTGCATCATCTAATACATCATTTATTACTAAATAATCATATTCTTCTGCTTTACTCAGCTCATTAAGAGCATTTATCATTCTTCTTTTGATAACCTCCTCTGAATCAAGACCTCTTTTTTTGATTCTCTCACTTAACTCATCGATAGATGGAGGTAAAATAAATATTGATCTAAATTCAACACTTTTAGTTTTGAGTTGTTTGAATCCTTGAACATCTATCTCAAGAAAAATATTTATTCCTAAATTTATATTCTCATCAATAAACTCTTTTGATGTCCCGTATTTATTATTGTGAACTTCAGCAGTTTCTATAAACGTTCCTGCATTTTTTAGTTCGTTAAAAGTCTCATCACTGACAAAAAAATAATCATTACCATCTATATCACCGTCTCTTGGCTGTCGTGTAGTGTGAGAAACGGAAAACTTTGATTTTATTTCATTATCATTAAGCCTTTTTATTACGCTCTTAATAGCAGAGGTTTTACCAGTTCCTGAAGGGGCTGAAATAATAATAAGCTGGCCTTTATCACTCAACATTACTTACCTGTTCTCTCATTTCTTCAATTAAGACTTTAATATTCAGTGCATATTTTTTTTCATTACTGAAAGTTACTTTGGCAAGTATAGTATTAATTTCACGCAGCATCTCCAAAAGTATGAAGTCAATTTTTTTTCCTTTTGCGTCTTGGGATTCTAATTCCTCTACTAAAGAAGAAATATGAAAATCTAGCCTATCAAGCTCTTCTGATATATCTGATTTAATTATCTGACTGACTACTTCATTTGAAGCAGATTCATCTGAGGCATCAAAACCTAAAATACTTATCTTATTTAAAATATTTTCTTTTCTTTTTAGTTTGTTCTTTTCAACAAAATTGATAATAGATTTTAAATTTTTTTTGATCCTCTTTACTCTTTCAGAAAATGTTTTTTTGATCTTTTTTCCCTCCAATTGCTTGCTCTCAATGAGATCATTTAAAGTATCTTTAAATACCTTTCTTATAATATTTGCTGGAATAGCTGAGTTCTTCGTTTCTTTATAAATATTTGGAATATCTTTAATATCTGAAAAGTTTAGATTTTTATCATCCAAAATAGAGTTGTTTAATTCTTGTTTTATTTCTTTTATTAATTTTTTATTAAGGACAAAAGAAGGTTTTCCGATCGATTCAATATTTAGATTAATTTCTAATGACCCTCTATGGACTTTCTTTGAAATCAATTCTCTTAATGATAGATCCATTCTTCCATCAAGAAAATTAGATTTCAAAATGACGTCTAAAGTTTTACCATTAACTGACTTTATATCACAAGATATTTTACATTCTTTGTGGTTATAGTTGGCTGATACATATGCGGTCATACTTCTAAGCATGTGTATATTGTATTTGTTTAGCTATCTTAATTAAATAAGCTTACTATCAAACCGTCTACTGGTAGAAGACCTGCAATAACTAGACTTACAATTGCCATCACATTAATTAAAATATTCATTGAAGGGCCAGAGGTATCTTTAAAAGGATCTCCAACTGTATCCCCTACGACTGCTGCTGCATGAGTATCAGAACCTTTTCCTCCTAGATTACCTTTTTCAATATATTTCTTAGCATTATCCCAAGCTCCTCCAGCATTAGCCATCATAAGAGCAAGAAGAACACAACCAAGCAAACCACCGGCCAACATTCCTCCAAGGGCCTTTGCCCCTAAAAGGAAACCGACTAATGGCGGCATAGAAACAGCTATTACTCCTGGTAGCATCATCTTTTGCAAAGCTGCTCTAGTTGCAATTTCAACACATTTATCAGTGTCTGGTTGGCCTGTACCTTCAAGTATTCCAGGTATTTCTCTAAATTGTCTTCTGATTTCATTTATCATCTCAAATGCAGCATCGCCGACTGCGGTCATTGTTATTGAGGACACTAAAAATGGTATTGCTCCTCCTATAAACATTCCCACAAGAACAATTGGATCAGATAGGAGTAACTCAAATCCGTCATTATTAACACCAACTACTTGAACAAAAGCTGCAATAATTGCCAATGCTGCCAACGCAGCTGCTCCAATTGCAAAGCCTTTTCCAATAGCTGCAGTTGTATTACCTAGCTCATCTAAAGAATCGGTTATTTCTCTAACATCCTCTCCCATCCCTGACATCTCAGCAATTCCACCTGCATTATCAGCAACTGGCCCGTATGCATCAATTGCCATTGTTATACCAACAGTCGCAAGCATTCCAACTGCTGCAATTCCAACACCATATAGATCAAACAATGTTGTAGAAATGAAAATGATTGTGGCCAAAATCAGAATTGGGATTACAACAGACTGCATCCCTACAGAAAGTCCAGAAATCATAACAGTTGCAGATCCTGTTTCCCCAGATTTGGCTATTTTTTCTACAGGAGTACTTCCAGTATAGTATTCAGTAATAAGGCCAATTAAGACTCCGCCTACCGCACCAGTAAGAACACAATACCAAACGTTGAGGGAGATATCTAAATATGAAATCAACCAGAAAGCTAATGCTATAAAAATTACTGGAGAACCCATTGTTCCTGTTCTTAAAGCAGCAGCTGGTGCTTTTGCTGATTGAGCCCTAACAATTAAAATACCGAGTATTGATGAAATGAGGCCAATAGATGCTAGAGCTAGTGGCAAGCTCATTAAAGGTCCATTGTTTGCTTCTGTCATTGTATAGGCAATTGCAATAGTTGCGATCATTGAGCCACAATAGGATTCAAAAATATCTGAGCCCATTCCTGCAACATCGCCAACGTTATCTCCAACATTGTCAGCAATTACTCCAGGGTTTCTTGGATCGTCTTCAGGGATTCCCGCTTCAACCTTTCCAACAAGATCTGCTCCAACATCAGCACTCTTAGTAAAAATTCCTCCACCAACCCTTGAAAAGAGGGCTACTACCGAAGCTCCCATACCAAAACCTTCTAGATAATGGCCTTCTCCTAGAAAGAAAAATAGACCTCCTAAGCCGATAAGACCAAGTGAAGCAACACAAAGGCCCATTATTGATCCACCATAGAATGAAATAGATAAAGCTGATGCTGCACCACTATCTTGAGCTGCTGCTGCAGTCCTTGTGTTAGCTTTGGTGGCTGCGTACATACCAATAAATCCAGCTAAAGCAGAACTAGAAGCTCCAACCAGAACTGCAGTTGCGGTTTGCCAACCTAAAGCAAAAAATACCAATACAGCTAAAACCATCACAAAGACAAATAGATACATGTATTCAGTTTTCATGAAACTCATTGCCCCTGAATGAATCATATCGCCTATTTTCTTAACTTCTGAATTACCTTCAGGATAGCTAAGAACAACTCTAAATATTCCTAAAGCTATAAGTAAGCCGAAAAGCCCTAAAAGTGGTGGTATGTATGCTGGCATATTTATCTCCAAAAAATTTTAATGAATTTTATCAAATTTACGATTTTTTAAACACCATTTCGTCAAAAGAATCCTCTGACTTAGCTACAACACATGCAACAGTTGCGTCCCCAGTGACATTAACCGAAGTTCTTATCATATCTAGTATCCTATCGACTGCGAGAATGATGCCAATTGCTTCGAGCGGCAGTCCAAATTGCTGAAGTATTATTACTAATGTAATGGTCCCAGCAGAAGGAACTGCAGCAGTCCCGATTGAAGTAACAACTGCTAATAAAACTATTTGCACATACTGAATTAAGGTCAAATCAATTCCTGAGATCTGGGCAATGAAAACGGTTGCCATTCCTTGCATGATTGCGGTTCCATCCATGTTTATAGTTGCGCCAACTGGGACGACAAAAGAGGCTATATCTTTTTTTACTCCCATATCTTGATTTACCGTCTTAAGTGTCACAGGTATTGTTGCTGCGCTTGAAGAGGTAGAAAAAGCAAATATTGCTGCATCTTTCATTTTATAAAAAAAGTGCAAGGGATTGATAGAAGCAAAAAATCTTAGAATCAATGAGTAGGTTATAAAAGCATGAAAAAGAAGTACCGAGATTAATAAAATGACATACATAAAAACATCTTGGAAGATATTAAAACCATCTGTGATTACAAACTTTCCAATTAAGCAAAAGACTCCAACTGGAGCAAATTTCATAACCATTAGAACTAATTGAAGAAAAACAGTATTTAATTTTTCAAATGATTCAGATAAATTTCCTGTTAAATGATTTGTTTTATTTAAAGCTAAACCAAAGATTATGCTAAAAAAAACAATTGCTAACATTTGATTCTTGGCCATTGCATCTATTATGTTTGCAGGAACTATATTTACGATGGTTTGGTATATGCCTTGTCCTTCTGGTAGATCTTTAAGCGCAACAGTATCTGCCATGAGGTAACCAGAGCCTGGTTGAAAGATTGATCCAACTATAAGAGAAATCGATACTGCTATTGCAGTAGTAAATAAATATAAAGCTATTGTTTTAGAAGCAATATTCCCAAAGCTATTTAGGCTTGATAGTGAGGCAATGCCTGAAACTAATGAGAAAAACACTAATGGTACAACCATTAGCTTCAAAAGATTTATAAATATTTCGCCGCCAAGCTTAAAAATATATTCAAAGATAAAGTCTTTTAGACTATCTGAAAAAAAGCTAGAGTAGAATAAAATGGCTCCAACTAAAGCGCCTAAGAGCATAGCAACAAGCACATTTCTAGTCAGGTTCTTTGGAGCATCAAGCATTTCTATATTTCAACCATATCAAAATCTTCTTTTCCAACTCCGCAGTCAGGACATATCCAGTCTTCAGGGACATCTTCCCATTTAGTTCCTGGCTCGATACCATCCTCGGGCCAGCCTTCTGCCTCGTCATAAATTAACCCACAAACTATGCATTCCCATTTCTTATAGTCCATATTTCATTTATTAGTGTCTCAAAATTATAAAAAAGATCAGCGTATAATACCAAAATTGGGATACTTAAATATATGAAATTCAATAAATTAACTTTATGGACATCACAAATGGGTTCCCTTGAAATCAACAGTAAAGAAATCCTTTCATGGTTAAATGAGTCTGGGTCTATAACATCAAGAATAAAATCATTTTCAAAGTTTAAATTAAAGCTTTTAAGAGACGGGCCTGGCAAGGTAGATGAAATTGAAGATGATCTAATTATTGCAAACTATGAAGAAAACAATATCAGGGAAGTAGTGCTGTATTCTGATGAAAAGCCATTAATTTACGCAAAAAGCATAATACCAATTGAAACAATAAATCTGGGTTTGGGTGTTCTTGGTAATCTCAAAGAAAATCCATTGGGAGATATACTTTTTTCAGATCCCAAAATTAAAAAAAAATATATGTTGTTTGCTAGGTTTGAATCAAACAAAAAAATATTTTTTGGAAGAAAAGGTATTTACTCTGTAAAAGGTTATCCGTTTAGTGTTTGTGAAATATTCTTAATAAATGATAGATAAAAAAGTTAGTGGGTTTATTGGTATAACTCGTCTTGATAAACCTATAGGTATTTATCTTCTGTTATGGCCAGCCCTTATTGCTTTAATGATTTCAACTGAGGCTTCTATTAATTATTCATTCGTGATGATAATAATAGGTGGGTCAATTCTTGTGAGATCAGCTGGATGTGTAATTAATGACATCTTTGATATGGAATTTGATAAGCAAGTTGAGAGAACTAAAAGTAGGCCTTTAGCATCAGGACAGCTTAGCAAGTATGAAGCCATCTTTATATTTCTTCTGCTTTCTGTGTTTTGTTTATTGTTAGTATCAAGTTTAGAAAAGCAAGCTCAGCTTGTTTGCTTATTCTTTGCATGTTTTATAGTTTCTTATCCGCTCACAAAAAGATTTCTGAAGATTCCTCAATTTTTCTTGGGCATAACTTTTGGTTCAAGTATTCCAATTGTTTTTTCAATGAATGGAAAGCTGCTTGATGCTTCAATGTGGATCTTATACTTAGCTAATTTTTTCTGGATAGTAGCTTTCGACTCATTCTATGCGATGAATGATTATGACGATGATAAAAAGTTAGGATTGAATTCTTCTATTACTCACTGGGGACAAAAATCTCTAAACTATATTGTTCTATTTCAAAGTCTCTCGCTCGTGTCCTTCATTTTTCTTGGCTACCTAAATGAATTAGGCTTTGTTTGGTATTTAGCTATCTTTTTTGCTGTCATACTCTTTTATCATCAACATGCAATATCAAAAAGAAATGAGCACTTAAAGTCATTTAAAAATAATAATTTTGTAGGTTTATTATTTTTATTAGCTTTGTTGATTGAAAAATCTAGTATTTTTATTTAATTTATAGAAATGAAAACTCTTCCTAAAACCTCAACTCATCTGAATATATGCGGGAGTAATTTTTTTAAGTTAAGAAAATTGTTGCTAGATTTTAATGAGCCTAAAAGAAACTTTGAGAAGTCTATTAATAAAAATGAAAGAGTATTTATAAAGTTTAATTTGTTGGCAAAAACAAACCACACCTTAACCTATGAAGTAAAGCATATTCATCCGGAAGATAACCTAAATGATTTCATCATTAGATTCTGTGTGTTCATTGATGCAAAAATGGTTGAGGTAATTTCCTTTCAAGGAGAGAAGGCTTTTCCTTTTTACTTAAAGAGTAAGTCTGCTCTCCAATCATCAGATGAAAAATATCAACAAAATAGTTTCTTCTTTGATCTTCTTGAAAACTTACTTACTTTTGCAGAAGAAATAATTGATTAAAAATATATTCTATTTTCATGGCTTTGCATCATCTGCCGACTCAACAAAGGCAGTAGTCTTTGATAATTTTATAAAAGAAAGATTCCCAGATGTTTCTCTGCACATACCCGATATTGATAACTCTATAGAAAAATCTTTTATTCAATTAGAAAAACTAGTGGAAGAAAAAGAAGGTGAGAAATTATTTATTGGAAGCTCATTGGGTGGATTTTATGCGTCTTATTTTGCAGAAAAGCTAGATTCAAAAGCTGTGTTGATAAACCCTGCATCAAATCCATATTTGGGCATGGAGATGTACTTAGGAAAGAATAAAAATTACTCGACAAATGAAGAGTTTTATCTAACAAAGAAGGATCTTGAAGTTTTGAAGCAGAATAATGTATCAGAGATAAATTCTCCTTTTAACTATTTAGTACTTATAGAGACTGGTGATGATGTTATTCCATTTAAACATACTCTTGATTTCTATCATGGCTGCAATTTTTGTATCGTTAATGAGGGAAGTCATTCCTTTGATTCCTTCAAAGAAAAACTTGAAACAATTACTAATTTTATGGGGCTATAAAATTTCTTGTCACAATTAAAAAAAATTACCTTAAATATTGAAATGTCTATTGCTTAGTTTTTTCATTAAAGTAAACTTGAACTAGCATTTTGATTTGCACCATTTCCATGGTTAAAAAGGAACTCAATTATTTGAGTGAAGAGTTAAAATCGTTCAACTTCTTATGAAGTCGGAAGTAGGTGAAAACCGAAGGAACGCGCCCGTTAACAGGATAACGTTAATCGTTCAACTCTTTTAGAGTCGGAA
>MDTG01082188.1_pt1 | contig 12869 bp, 11 predicted proteins | sample 811421 | NCBI WGS metagenome assembly MDTG01 (sample SAMN05326645, study PRJNA326480) | marine metagenome | isolation source: seawater | place: Pacific Ocean: South East | collected 2011
TAATGAAAAAAATAGGATTAATTCCATGTAGGTTACAGAGTCAAAGACTTCCAAACAAACCTTTAAAAATAATTGAAGGATTACCAATGTTTGCCCATGTATATTTCAGGTCTAAGCTAAGTAATTTAGATGAAGTTTATATTTGTACTGATAGTAGGCAAATTGAGAAATTATCTAAAGATCTAGGAATAAAAGTAATTATGACCTCTAATTTACATTCTAATGGTACAGAAAGATGTTCAGAGGCCGCAGAAGCTTTAAACTTAGAAAATGATGATATAATTTTAGACATTCAAGGTGATGAACCTTTAATAGATCCAAATCATATTAACTCTCTGATTAGAAATTTCAAGCCCAATTTCATGGATATTATGGTTCCTTTCATAACAACTACAGAGAATAAAAATAAAAATATCGTAAAAATTGTTTCAAATTCAAAAGGAAGAATAATGTATATGAGTAGACATGATATTCCATATAATTTTAGAAAAATTTCTAACCTTAAAAAACATTTAAGCATAATTGCTTTTAAAAAAAATAAATTAACAGAATTTAGTGACTTACCAGCTTCAGAAATTGAACTTATTGAGGGAATTGAATTATTAAGAGCACTTGAAAATGATTTTAGACTATTCACATATGAGCTGAAAGGAGAATCTAGAGCTGTTGATACAGAACAAGACTTAATGATTGTAAGAAATTTATTTAAATATGATAATTTAATTGAAAAATATAGATAAAAAGCCAATAATTGGGTTTGATTTAGACGGAGTCCTGGTTGAATCAATTTCATTAATGAATAAAAGCTGGAATAATGTCCGACAAATTTTTAAGATTGAACCAAAATTTGAAGAGTACCAAAAACACATTGGGATTGAATTCACCGAAATTTTAAAAAACATTGGTATTTCAAAAGGAAAATGGAATGATATAAAAAAAATATATTTTGAATACAATAATATTAATTCAAAGGAGGTTTACTTATATGATGGAGTAGATAAATTATTTGAATTTTTAGATAAAAATAGTTTCAGAAAATTTTTAATTACTAGTAAAAACAGAAAGAATACCATGCAAATATTAAAAAAATTTAATTTGAATTTTGATTTAATATTAACTCCAGATGATGTTAAACGAGGAAAACCTGATCCTGAATCCTCTTATGTAGTTAAAAAATTCTTTAAAAGTGATGAATATATTTTTATTGGTGATATGGAATCAGACAGGTTATTTAGTATGAATTCCGGATTTAAATTTATCTATTCAAAATACGGATATGGTGAATTAGATTCTAATAAAAATATTGAATTTTCACTTGAAAATATATTTGATTTAAAGAGTTATTTAGAAAAATAAAATGATAATAATTGATTGGAATAACATAACAAAAAATCATAATGATTTTAATAATTTTCTACATAAAAATAGATCAGAGCATAGAAAACAATTTGTGATTAAATTTTCCAAATCAATAGAAAAGTATATTTCAACCTTACATAAAAATTCAATTAGCCTATTTTATATTAACAACAACTTATTATTAATGTCATTTTTTTGTGAATTGAGCTATTTTAAAACTCCTAAGATAAATGATGCATTAAAGTTTTTTATAATTAAAAAGTTCATAAGGGAGAACAAAAACGAAAAAATTCAAATTTTAAATTTCCCTTACACTTTAAAAAAAAGTTTATTTTACGAAATTGATGACAAAAAGCAAATAATTTTCAAAAAGTTTAGACGCTTTAAATTCAACAAATTATATAAATTTTTTCCTCACATAATTCAATCACTAAGTTGGATCGTGAAGCTTATTTATTTCAATCGCACACTATTAAGAGAAAAATCTACGTTTAATAATTTTGATACAGTTATATTTTCTTCATTCACGCATCTTAAATCATACACATCAGAAAACTTTCAATCTAACATTTGGAATAAATTTCCAAATTATTTGAAATCAAAATATGGCGATTTATGTTTTATCCACTTTCACGATCATTTAAAACCTATCGGGGAAACAAAAAATTTAATTAAAAAATATAATAAAGGGAATAATAAAGAATTTCATTTACTTTTTTTAAATTTTTTAAATTATAGATTATTATACAAAAGCCTTTTAGATTACTTTAGAATTTATTTAAGATCATTTTTCTTATTGAGAAAATTAAAAAAACACCTTCTTAAAGAAAATTTTTTTAGTATATATAAGTTATTGAATTTTGAAATTAAATCTTCTTTATCAGGAATAGAACTTTTAAAAAATATTATTTATTGTAATCTATTTTTAGAAATTTCAAAGTCATTATGCAAAACTAAAAGCGGTTTTTTTTTATTTGAAGGTCAAGGCTGGGAAAAATCGCTTATTAATTCTTGGAATTCATGTTGCAAAGGACCTTTAATAGGCATTCAACATACTACAATTCCTTTTTGGGATTTAAGGGTTTTTAACAATTTATTTTTTAAAAATCAAAAATTATTAATTCATCCGGAATATTATGCAGTTAACAGTAATTACTTTAAGAATAAATTAATTGAATTTAATTATGATAATAATAAAATATTCTTAACTGAGGCATTTAGGTACCAAGATATTGTTCCAATAGAAAAAAATAAACCATGCAATGATTTGCTAATTATAGGTTCAAATTCCTTAGAAGAAACTGAAGAAATGTTAAATGCAGTTTTGAATTCTAAACATTTTTTCCAAAAAATATATTTTAAACCTCATCCAACTAAATTACTTAATATTAAAGATTATAAGGTTCAAATAAGTCAGAAAAATTTAAATTATATTTTAAATAAAGTAGATTTAGCAGTTTGTCCATCGTCATCTAATTCAAGTTTAGACGTCTATTTATCTAACGTTAAATTATTAATATTTAATAGAAAATCAGAATTTCAATTAAATTTCCTACAAGAGCTTGAAAACATCAAAACATTTTCTAATAGCAATGATTTTATAGATTCTATTTCAGATTTTAAAAAAGAAAAAGCCAGTGAAATATTTATAAGAGATCATAAATTTAAAAATTGGGATATTTTTTTAGATAGTATTTAATAAATAAATAAACAAACAAGTTTGATAATTAAATTCCATATGATTTGCCTTTAAGTTGTATCTAATCATCTTTAACCTTATTAAAATATTCAATTTGTAAATAAAACTTTATTGTCGTTTAAAGTCATTGTTTTAACACTCTTAAATTTATTAAAGAATAATGTAAAATTATTAACATTATCCTGTGGCCTAGGAAGAAGATTGGGTAACATAATAAACACTATTCCAAAGCCAATGGTTGAAATTAGATCTAAGCTGATCCTTTGGCATATTTTGAAAAATATTCTAACTCAGGATTTGATGATTTCATATTATTTAGTTAATCAAAAACTACTCCAAAAGTTTATCTTTATACCAAAATCAATATTATTCATTTAAGGGTTATAAAAATGATTGCGCTGTCTCAGAAAAAAAAGGATATAACATTATTAATATTCCATTAGATATTAGTCAAAACCAGTTAAAAATATTGATTGAGAATATATTAATTAAATTAAAATAGTTATTTATAGGGCTGTGAAGTAGATTAGCTATATAAACCTCAGGCACTAAAGATCTAGAAGATTATTATAAAAGAAAAATAAAGAAGATTAGAGCAATTGTAAATCCCCCTAAAAATAATTAGAGGCGAATTATTAAAAATAAGATCATGAGTAGTTTATTAAAAAAAATATTTAGACCAGTCAAAAATTATCAAGAAAAGATTTATGAAAATCATCTTTTTAGTGCCTTAGATAAACTTAAAAATACTTGTAATGATTTTTCTATTACTCTTATAGATATTGGTGCTGCAGGAGATATAGAGCCCAGGTGGAAAAGTATTTCAAGTCATTTAAATTATATTGGTTTTGAGCCCGATGAACGCTCTAGTAAGGAATTAATCAATAATAACAATTTTATTTCATGGGTTATCCATCCAAATGTTCTCTGGGATATAAAAGAGATCATAAACATAAATCTTACCAATAAACCAAAATGTTCATCTATTTATACTCCCAATTATGATTTCACTAATTTATTTCCAGACCCTGAAAGATTCTTGATTAATAATACTCTAAGTTTAGAGGCAGTTAAATTAGATTCACTCAAAATTCCAAATATTGATTTCATTAAATTGGATATTCAAGGTGCTGAATTAAATGTTTTAAAAGGAGCAAATGAAAGTTTAAATAATTGTTTGGGCCTAGAAGTTGAAGTAGAATTTTTACAATTATATAAAGGTCAGCCACTGTATGGTGAAATTGTAGATTTTTTAAAAACTAAAGACTTTGAATTTATTGACTTTATTAATTTATATAGGTGGGAAAGAAAAGAACATAATAATTTTGGTCAATGTATTTTTGGAGACGGTTTATTTTTGAAAACCCCAGAATATATTATTCATAAACATAGAAATGATAGAATGTTGTTATATAAATATTTAGGAATATGTTTAATTTATAATAGACTTGATTTAATAGATAGATTTATTGAGTTATCTGATGGGAAATTCAAAATGGATATCAAACCTTTTCTAAAGAGTATTAAATATTTCAGAAATAAGAAGAAAAAACTTAAATATTTTATCAAAATTATTGATAGTGTATTGGGTTTCTTTTTCTACAAAAATACAAGAGCACATGTTATTTATTAATTTTAGCTTTTCTAATATTTTTGGTTATAAAAATGATTGTCTTATTTAAGAAAAAATATGATATAATATCATTAATATCTCATTAGATATTAGTCAAAATCAGTTAAAAATATTGATTGAAAATATATTAATTAAAATAAATTTTAAATGAAAGTTGTTATTTTGTGTGGAGGGTTAGGAAGCAGGTTAGCTGAAGAAACCTCATTAAGACCTAAGCCGATGGTTAATATTGGAGATAATCCAATATTATGGCATATAATGAAATCTTATGAAAAACATGGGTTTAATGATTTTATATTAGCCCTAGGCTATAAAGGTGATTACATAAAAGACTATTTTATTAATTATCATTTAAAAAGTTCAAACTTAACAGTTAACACCTCCACAGGAAAATCAGTTATTGAGAATAGACCAAAGGAAAATTGGAATGTCTCTTTAATAAATACAGGTTCTGAAACATTAACAGGTGGTAGGCTACTTAGGCTTAAAGGTTTATTGAACGAAACTTTTATGGTAACATATGGCGATGGAGTGTCAGATGTGGATATTTCTAGACTTCTTGAATTTCACAAGAAGTGCGGTAAAGTAGCTACTGTTACTTCAGTAAGGCCTCCAGCTAGATTTGGAGGGATGAAAATAGTTGATGGAATTGTTAAGGAATTTAAAGAAAAGCCTCAAATAGGGGAAGGTTCAATTAATGGTGGTTTTTTTGTTTTTGAACCTGAAATTTTTGAATATTTAGAGGATGACAAAACTATCTTAGAGCAATCACCATTAGAAAAATTAGCTAATAATAATCAACTATCTGCATACGAACACAATGGTTTTTGGCACTGTATGGACACCATAAGAGACAAAGAATCACTTAACAATTATTTCCATTCAGGTTTTAAACCTTGGCTATAAATAAATTATGTTTGATAATTTTTATAAAAACAAAAAAGTTTTAATAACAGGTCATACCGGATTTAAAGGAACCTGGATGACTTGCTGGCTCTTAGAATTAGGAGCAAATGTTGTTGGCGTTTCTGATGAGATACCAACAAACCCCTCAATGTTTTTAGAGTTAAATATTGAAGATAAAATATCTCATAATTTATTTGATATTAGAGATTTTGATAAAATATCTAGCTTGATAAACGTTGAAAAACCTGATATAATATTTCATTTAGCAGCTCAAGCTATCGTTTCTAAATCTTTTAAGGATCCACTGCTGACAATTTCTACTAATGTTATTGGGACTATAAATGTTTTAGAGTCATTAAAACAAATTGAGTATGATATTAAATGTGTTTTAATAACTAGTGATAAAAGTTATTTTAATGTTGAATGGCCATGGGGTTATAAAGAAACTGATAGGCTTGGAGGAAAAGATATATATAGTGGTTCTAAGGCCGCAGCCGATATTTTAATTGAAAGTTATTTTCACACTTTTTTAAAAGAGAAATCGAATGTAAAGTTGGCAGTTGGAAGAGCAGGAAATGTTATTGGTGGCGGAGATTGGGCGAAAGATAGAATTATAGTAGACTGCATGATTGCATGGAATAGCAATCAAAAAGTTGAGATAAGAAGTCCAAAAGCTACAAGACCATGGCAACATGTTTTAGAACCAATTTCAGGATACTTAATATTAGGCACTAAACTAGATGAAAATTTAGATGGAGAAGCTTTTAATTTTGGCCCTAATAGTTCAATGAATAAAAGTGTGTTAGAGCTAATTAAAAGTATTGGAGAAAAATGGAATAATAATGGGGAAGAGCTTTATAGTATTTCTAAAAACCCGACAACTTTTATAGAATCTAATTTATTAAAATTAAATTGCGATAAAGCTTTATTTCATTTAAAATGGAAATCTACGCTTGATTATGAATTTACTCATCAGTTCGTATCAGAATGGTACTATGAATTTTATATTAATAAAATTGATATGTATGAATTCACTATTTTTCAAATCGATCAATTTTCGACTATAGCTTCAAAAAATGAGTTAGAATGGACCAACCGAAAATAGAAGGAATTCTTGTTAAGAAGTTAAAAATAATCCCAAATTCAAAGGGAGATGTTTTGCATATGATTAGAAATGATGAACAAGATTTTACATCATTTGGTGAATGTTACTTTTCTGAAGTAAATCCATTAATAATTAAAGGTTGGAAAAAGCATATTACTCAGACTCAAAATTTTTCTGTCCCCATTGGACGTTTAAAATTAGTTTTATTTGATGACAGAGAAGACTCTAAAACATTCAGAAATATAGCAGAAATAACTCTTGGACGGCCAGATTCATACAATCGAATTCAAATTCCTCCAGGAATTTATTACAGCTTTAAATGTTTATCAACAAGTCCAACAATGATAGTTAATATTACTGACATCCCTCATGACAAAAATGAGAGCTTGACTTTAGATTTAAATAATTCTAATATACCATATAAGTGGAAATAAAAGAAAAAGACCTAATTAGACTTTCTAAAACTGATATTTCTAAACAAGAAATAAACAGTGTTATAAATGTCCTTAAAAAAGGATATTTAGGGATGGGAGATGAAGTAAATTTTTTTGAATCGGAGTTATCCAATTATTTAGGAAGAGATGTAGCTTGTGTAGTAAACGGAACAGCAGCATTGCAATTAGCATTACAGGCATGCAATATTGGAAAAGGAGATGAAGTTTTGATTCCTTCTCTTACATATGTTGCTTCTTACCAAGCTATTCTAGCAACAGGGGCAATGCCAGTTTCTTGTGATGTTAATGAGGATGATTTAATTATCAGTATTTCGGATGCAAGAAATAAAATAACAAATAATACAAAAGCAATCGTACCTGTTTTTTTCTCTGGGGGCGTTGGAGATTTAGAGGGGCTATATTCTTTTGCAAAAGAATATAAATTAAGAGTCATAGAAGATGCTGCCCATGCTTTTGGATCAAGGTACAATAATCAATTAATTGGAAGTTTTGGAGATATTACTTGTTTTAGTTTTGATGGAATAAAAAACATTAGCTCAGGAGAAGGAGGATGTATTGTTACAAATGATCCTAGCGTTATGGATAAAGTAAAAGATTCAAGACTTTTAGGAGTTATAAAGGATACTGAAAATAGGTATGCTAGAAATAGAAGCTGGGAATTTGATGTAACCGAAATTGGATGGAGATATCATATGAGTAATATTATGGCAAGTATAGGCATTACTCAACTAAAAAGAATTAATATTTTTACATCAAAAAGGCAAGCTCTAGCTAAACTTTATGATTCATTATTTAAAGACAACGATTATATCCAGCCTTTGGTTAGAGACTACAATAATATAGTCCCTCACATATATGTAGTTAGAATTAAGGGCTTAGTCAAAAAAAATGAATTGAGAGATTCTATGCTAAAGCTAAATATTCAAACAGGATCTCATTATCAACCTAATCATTTATTAAGCTTGTTCAATAAAAGTGGAAATTGTCCAATAACAGAAAAAGTTTCTAAGGAATTAATATCTCTTCCCCTTCATACATCACTAACTAAAAAACAAGTAAAATTTGTAGCTTCTAGTCTAATTTCACTATTGAATAATAAAATTTGTAGCTATTAAATGAAAATTAAGTTTAGTGTAATTGTCAATTGTAAAAACAGTCAAGAATACTTAAAAGATTGTTTAGATTCAATTCTAAATCAATCATATGAAGATTTTGAATTAATTATAATTGATAACAACTCTATTGATTCAACATTTAAAATTATAAATACATTTAATGACGAAAGAATAAAATATTTTAATACTAAAAAAAATTTAAGTCTAGGTGCGGCAAGAAATTTAGGTATTAGACATTCATCAGGTTCGTATATTGGATTTTTAGACTCTGATGATTTGTGGCACAAAAATAAGCTAGAAGAAACAAGAAAAACTATTGAGTTATATGATAGCTCAATAATCTATTCTAATGTGAGTTACTTTAACAAAAAAGAGTCGCAAAAGCTTTATTTAATGGATAAAGCTTTTAATTCAAATATTTTTGAACAACAAATTGAAAATTATAATTTATGTATTAGCTCATGTATAATTAATAAGTTTTATCTTCTAAAGTTAGATTTTTATTTTGATGAAAAACTCGAAGTTTGTGAAGATTACGATTTGTTTTTAAGGCTATTAATGCAACAAAACGCGAGTTATATTCCAGAGGTTTTAACAAGATATAGAATACATCAAAATAATTTAACTAAAAAAAAGCGGTTTTTGTTTTTTGAAGAAAGAAATTTTGTGGTTGGAAGATTAAAAAAAGTTTATAGTTTATCTGATTTTTTATATAATAGAATGATAAATCAGATTTCATTTGATAAGTGTATCGCTTTCTGGAAAGAAAAGAATAATTCTAAAGCTATTTCACTATTATTTCATAAGGTAAGTTTTAATTTTTTTAAAAAAGGGGCATATCTTTTCGCTTTTATTTTTCCATACAATACTGTTGTTAATATTTATAAAATTTTCAAAAAAAAAAACTTAGATATTTAATTTTTATAGATACCATTTATATAAATTCATTTGGAGGGTAAATTAGATTAGGAGGTCAAAAACATAGCTTGGCTATAGAGAATTGGTATTTCAATTAAGTATATTATATAAAAATGAATAAAAAAAGATTAATTATTAATGCATCAAATTGTCATAATGGTGGCGGAAGGACCTTAATCTATGGATTTTTAAAAGGTGTTTCAGATGCGACTGAAACTCTTCTTTTTATCGATCAAAGATTAGAAATAAACTTTCCTATTAGTAAGTCTATTAAAATCATAAGAACAAATAGATATAATCGTTTTTTTATTGCTCTAAAAATTAAAAAAATATTAAAAAAAAATGATAAGGTTATTTATTTTGGAAATCTCCCACCATATATAAATTTTAATTGTGATAATATATTATTGCAGCTTTCTAGTAGGTTTTATGTTGATACGATAAGTATGAAAGGCTTTAAATGGAAAGATAGGCTGAAAATTTATTTAGAAAAATTATATTATAAATTATTTATAAAAAACATTAGTCAAGTAATAGTTCAAACTTCAACAATGCGTAATAAATTGTTGAAAAGTGGATTTAAAAAAGAAATTTCTGTTTGGGCATTAGATGACCTTGGAAATCAACAGATTAATAAAAACATTATAAAAGAGAAAAACACTTTTATTTATGTTGCTTCTCTTCTTCCTTATAAAAATCATAAAAGATTATTAAAAGCATGGAATCAGTTAAAAAGTCAAGGAATTTACCCTAAGTTATATTTAACCGTTGACGGAGATAGTGCTTTAAAAAAATGGATTGAAAAATTTGTTTTAAAAAATAAACTAAACATTGTTTTTTTAGAAAATATAAGCAGATCAGAATTGCTATTAAAATACAATGAAGTGGAAGCTTTAATTTATCCATCTCTTTTTGAGGCTTATGGATTACCCTTAATTGAAGCCAAGAAATATCAAATGAAAATAATTGCCTCAGATTTAGATTATTGTTGGGATTTTATTGAACCAGACTATTTCTTTAATCCATATGATGTTCAATCTATTACTAGATCTGTAAAAAGATTTCTTGAGATAAAAACAGATTTAGATATTATTTATAAACCAAAAGATTTTTTTAACAAAATATTAGATTTATGAATGTAATAATTTTAGCGGGTGGAAAAGGAGAAAGATTAAAACCATTGACTATTAATGTTCCTAAGCCTATGATCATGGTTAAAGAAAAACCAATTCTTTGGTACATATTAAGACAATTGAAATATTATGGAATAAATAAAGTCAGCTTAACTATTGGTTACAAGTCATCAATAATTAAGGAATATTTTAAAAAAAATTTTTTAGATGTCGAAATTAATTTTTTTAATGATGGAGATGTTGATATAATAGAAAGAATTAGATCTGTTGTTAAAAAATCTCCGAATGAGGATGTGTTAATTTTATATGGAGATACAATATCAGATGTAAAGATTGATGAATTATTGAGTTTTAGTCTTAAAAATAAAAATCACAGCATTTTAACTGTATGGCCACTACAAACAAATTTTGGTGTGGTAGAGTTAAACAATAAAAATGAAATAACTGCATTCAAGGAAAAACCTAGACTTGATAAGTTTATAAATATTGGTTATTTTGTTTTAAAAAAAGATTTATTTCGGTATTTACATGATTTCAACAACTACGGAGATTTTTTAACTTTTTGTGGGAAAAGTGGATATTTGAAAGCTTTTGTTCATGAAGGTGAACACTTTACAGTCAATAACGTTGTTGAACTAAAATTAGCAGAGAAGAATCTGAATAAAATTAAAATATTTTAGAAATGAATGATTTTTGGAAAAATAAAAACGTACTGATAACAGGCGTCACAGGATTTGTTGGAGGAAATTTAGTTAAAAAAATACTTGCTTCGGATGCTAATATTTTTGGCATAATCAGAAACAAAAATCCTTTTTCATATATAAATTTAGAAGGATTAGACAAAAAAATTAGACTAATTAATAGTGATTTGATGAATCATAAGTCATTATTTAATATAATTACTGAACATCAAATTGATATAATATTTCATTTAGCGGCGCAGGTTGAGGTTGGCGTTGGTCTTGTGAATCCTTTTTTAACTTTTGAAACTAATGTAAGAGGAACATATAATTTAATGGAGGCGTGTAGACTTACTAAACAAAGCGGTCATAATATTGAATCTATAGTTGTAGCATCTAGTGATAAAGCTTACGGTGAATATCCAGTTGATCAAATGCCTTACCGGGAATCTTATCCTTTATTACCGAAGTATCCTTATGATACTTCTAAAGCTTGTGCTGATATGATATGTAACGCGTATTCAATTGATCAATATTGTTTGCCAATCGTTATAACTCGTTTTTCAAATATTTATGGACCAGGACAATTGAATTATTCAGCAATTGTTCCTGAGGGTATTAGAAGTGGATTAGGATATTCTACATTTGTTCCAAGGAGTGACGGCAGTATGGTTAGAGATTTTATTTTTTCAGAAGATGTTGCAGATTTATATATGTGTATTGCAAAAGAATTGTCTTTAAACCCAACAAAATTAAAAGGACAAGTATTTAATGCTGGAAGCAATCAACCTATTAACATGAAATCTTTACTAGCTAAAATTTATAATTCATTAGGAAATTCAAAAAGTTTAGAGATAATTTTAAACCAAATGAAAGGCAAGAAAACCAAAGGAGAAATACAACATCAACACATGTCATTTGATAAAGTTTTTGAATATTTTGATTGGAAGCCTGAAAACTCTATTGATGAAGGTATTAATAAAAGTATAACGTGGTACAAGAAAATTCTCAAAAAATAATAAATTATTTATAACCTGAGGGACTAGGTCTTTTGGAAATGCTATTGATAAAGATTATCTTCTGAAAATAAAGGTTTTAGTTGAAAATAAATTAGATAACTTTATAGAGTTTATAATTAGTCAAAATGTTCAAAAACAAAACACTTCTTATTACTGGTGGGACTGGTTCTTTTGGGAATGCTGTGTATAATAGGCTTTTAGATTTTGAAATAAAAGAGATTAGAATTTTTTCAAGAGATGAAAAGAAACAGCATGACATGCGTATTGCGAATAATAGTCCCAAGATTAAGTTCTATATAGGAGATGTAAGAGATTATAGAAGTATTGAACAGGCTATGTTTAATGTAAATTATGTATTTCATGCCGCAGCGTTGAAACAAGTTCCTTCTTGTGAATTTTACCCAATTGAGGCAGTTAAAACTAATGTTTTGGGAACAGAGAATGTTTTAAATGCTGCCATTTCTAATGATGTAGAAAAAGTAATTTGTTTAAGTACAGATAAAGCAGTTTATCCTATAAACGCAATGGGAGTCTCAAAAGCTATGATGGAGAAAGTTTTTGTAGCAAAGTCACGCACATCTGATTCTACTATTATATGTGGCACAAGATATGGTAATGTAATGGGTTCAAGGGGTTCCGTTATACCTCATTTTTTACAACAAATTAAAGAAGGTAAATCCATAACTGTAACTGATCCTAAAATGACACGTTTCATGATGACCCTTCAAGATGCGGTTGAATTAGTATTATTTGCATTTGAGAATGGAAGGCCTGGTGATATATTTGTTCAGAAGTCTCCTTCCACAACTATTGGTGAATTGGCTAAAACGATGAATAAAATTTACAA
>MDTG01335398.1_pt1 | contig 12869 bp, 12 predicted proteins | sample 811421 | NCBI WGS metagenome assembly MDTG01 (sample SAMN05326645, study PRJNA326480) | marine metagenome | isolation source: seawater | place: Pacific Ocean: South East | collected 2011
CGAATTGCAGCAGGCCATCGTGGAATTGGCCGAGCAGCGAGATGCCGATATCGCCGCAATGGTGAACCCTGAAATCGAGAGCCTGCGCGCGCAGCTCGCCCGCGTCGAAGCCAAGTGCTTCGAGCAGGAGCGCACGATCCGTCAGACCTTGAACATGCTGATCGACTGGATCGAAGGCGAAATGGATTCGAGCAAGGCCGCCTGAAAGCCAAGCTCCGATCAGTTCGGGCAGGGAGCCGCAACGCCGTGAATGCGCTGAATTTCGACAACAAGCCGGCAAAGGCGGACGAAATCGTCAATGGGCTGTCAGTCGATGTTGAAGACTGGTTCCAGGTGGGCGCGTTCGAGGATGTGATCGAGCGCGGCCAGTGGGCTGGCCTGGACGACCGGGTGGACCGGAATGTCCGCCGGATTCTCGACCTGTTCGACGAGGCGGGGGCTAAAAGCACGTTTTTTACATTGGGCTGGGTAGCGCAGCGCCACGGGAGCCTGCTGCGCGAAATCGCCGACCGCGGACACGAAATCGCCAGCCACGGCTGGGACCACGAGCGCGTGTTCCGCATGAACGAGGCCAGCTTCGCAACCGATATCGCCCGCACGAGGAAGGTGCTGGAAGACGCGAGCGGAACGCACGTCGTCGGCTATCGCGCGCCCAGCTTTTCAATCGACGCGCGCACACCTTGGGCGCACGAGGCTCTTGCGGAGGCAGGCTATCTGTACTCCTCCAGCATCGCGCCTGTCGCGCACGATCATTATGGCTGGCGCGATGCCCCGCGCTTTGCCTTCAAGCCGGTCGAAGGCAGCAATTTCGTCGAGCTTCCCGTCACCACGGCCATGTTCCGCGGCAGGCGGCTGGCGGCAGGCGGGGGCGGGTTCTTCCGGGTGCTGCCCTATGCGTTCAGCCGCTGGGCCATTCGCCAGGTCAATCGGACCGACGGGCGGCCTGCGATCTTCTATTTCCACCCTTGGGAAATCGATCCGGGCCAGCCGCGCGTTGCTGGTGCTCCGCTGCGTTCGCGACTGCGGCATTACACGAACCTCGGCAAGATGTCCGGCAAGCTTGAGCATCTTGTGCGCGAGTTTCACTGGGGGCGGATGGATGGGGTCGCCAAGCGAGAGAACCTCCGCCTGCGCCTGGAAAAGGCGGTGCATGGATGAATGCGCCTTTCCCCATCGTTCGCGAATGTGTGCGTGTCGTGGACTTGCGCCAGCCAGACGAGGCTGCCCGGATCGAGGCTTTCGTCACCGAGCATGACGGGTCGGTCTTCCACCGGCCAGCGTGGTTGCTGGCGATTGAAGCGGGCACGGGGCAGCGCGCCCACGGTCTCGTCGCAGAAAAGTGTGGCAGCCTGACCGGGTGGTTGCCGCTTACGCAGGTCCACTCGTCCATTTTTGGGCGGCTACTGGCATCGTCGGGCTTCGCTGTCGAAGGCGGCGTGCTTTGCGAAAGCGACGAGACTGCCTTGAACCTGATTGCCGCGGTTGAGGAATACGCGCTTCGCCTGTCATGTCCGACGGTCGAAGTTCGGGGCGGTGTTGCTGGTCGAGACTGGCAACTTCGTCAAGACAGCCACTGCGGATTCATTGCGTCGCTGGCCGTTGATGACGATACGCAGCTGGCGGCCATTCCGCGCAAGCAACGCGCCGAAGTTCGAAAGAGCCTCGAAAACAATCTGGAAATAACGATTGGCAAGGGCTCGCTGGAGCGATCGGCACATTACCGCGTCTATGCCGAAAGCGTGCGCAATCTCGGCACTCCGGTCTTCCCGAAAAGCCTGTTCGATGCTGTGCTCGACAGGCTCGATGCGGACATCCTGACGGTGTGGGCGGAGGGAACGCCTATCGCAAGCGTGCTCTCATTATACCACGATGGCGCGGTCATGCCCTACTGGGGCGGCGGTACCTGGGACGCGCGCCGCCTGCGCGCCAACGATCGCATGTACTACGAACTGATGCTGCATGCGCGCAGTCGTGAATGTGAGCGCTTCGATTTCGGGCGCAGCAAGACCGGCAGCGGGGCTTACAGTTACAAGAAGAACTGGGGTTTCGAGCCCGGGCCTTTATCCTACGCGATCTGGACCGCGCCGGGATACGCTGCGCGGGATGCCGATCCTACCAGCGCACGTCACCAGTCACGCATCGCGCTCTGGAAGAAGCTTCCGCTCGGCATCGCGAACCGGGTCGGTCCCGTCATTGCACGCGGACTTGGATAGGTGGCTGCAATGAGCGGCGAAATCCTTTTCCTTGCACATCGCCTGCCGTTCCCTCCGGATCGTGGCGACAAAATCCGCTCGCACCATGTGCTGAAGGCGCTTGCCGACATCGCGCCCGTGCATGTCGGCTGCCTCGCCGAGACCCATGCAGATATGGCGGCTGCACGTTTCCTGGAAGAGATCGCAAGCACTTGGTGCATGCCGCGCCGATCGAAGCCGCTGCCGCTTGCCGGAATGGAAGCACTTCTGCGGTGTGAGCCTGTAAGTTTCGCTGCCTTTCGCTCGCGAAAATTATCAGATTGGGTTCGCAACCTGCTGGGATCAAAAAGGGTTGGGGCGATTTACGTCTTTTCCGGGCAGATGGGGCAGTATGTCCCGAACGATTGGCAGGGACGCCTTCTGATCGACCTGGTCGATGTCGATTCCGCCAAGTTCGAGGCCTACGGCAAGGCCGGATGCGGTCCCCGGGCGCTGATCGATGCGCGCGAAGGGCGGCTGCTGAAGGCGGAGGAAGCTCGCCTCGTGCAACGCGCCGACGCCACACTGCTGGTGAGCGAGGCCGAGGCCGAGTTGCTTCGGGAGCGGACTAACGGAACGCCCAGTATTCGCGCACTGCGCAACGGCATAGATTGTGCGCTGTTCGATCCGGGTACGGTCGCGCCAGAGCCTGTCCTGACACAGGGTGGTCCGCATTACGTTTTTACAGGGCAGATGGACTACGCTCCCAATGTGGATGCCGTTACGCGGATGGCATGCGAGATCATGCCGGAGGTTCGCCGCACGTTGGCCGCAGCGCAGTTCCACATCGTCGGCCGCGCACCGACCAGGGAAGTGCGATCGTTGCACGGTGTGAACGGTACCAGCGTCATCGGCGAAGTGCCCGATACGCGGCCCTGGCTTGCTGGCGCAGACGTCGTCGTAGCACCGCTGCGAATAGCGCGGGGGGTGCAGAACAAGGTGCTGGAGGCTATGGCCATGGCGCGGCCCGTCGCTGTGTCTCCCGATGCTGCCAGCGGCATCCAAGCGGCCGAGAACGTGCAACTCCTCGTAGCAAGGGACAACGCCGCTTTCGTCGCTGGGCTACTGCGACTTGCACAAGAGCCTGACGCGGCAAGGAAGCTGGGGCAGGAGGCGCGGAAGTTCGTGCTCGAAACGATGAGCTGGCCAGCCATCCTGGCCGACTTACCGCGATTGCTCGGCGCTGATGAAGAACCTTCTCTCAATGCTGCTTGAAGCGCCTTCTCCGTATCGCGCGGCGATTGCCGTGAGGATCGCACCCGCATGGCGCATGCCTTTGTTGCGTCTAGCTCTCGCCTGGACCGCAATTCTGGTGTCTTTCGCCGCAGACTGGGCAGAGATGGTGCGGCAATGGTGGAACATTTCCACCTACAACCACATCCTGATTGTGCCGGTGATCATAGGCTGGCTGGTGTGGCAGAGATCGCATGAGTTGGCGAAGCTCTTGCCGGGAGCCTGGTGGCCGGGATTGCTGCTGCTGACAGGCGCGCTGTTCGGATGGTTGCTCGGCGATATCTCCGGAACGGCAACCATCAGTCACCTGGCGCTGGTTATGGCATTGCAGGCCAGTGTCATCACTATGCTCGGTCCGCGCGTGGCCTGGGCGCTGTTGTTTCCGCTGGCATTCGGCCTGTTCCTTGTCCCGATTGGCGAGGAACTTGTCCCGGCCCTGCAAATGATCACGGCGCAGATCACGATTGCCCTCACCTATGCCAGCGGTATCCCCGCCACGGTCGAAGGCGTGTTCATCAATACTCCGGTCGGCCTGTTCGAAATTGCCGAAGCCTGTTCTGGTGTGAAATTCCTGATTGCCATGGTGGCGCTGGGGACACTGGTCGCGCATGTCTGCTACCGATCCTGGACAAGACGCGCGGTGTTCATGGCCGTGGCGATCATCCTGCCGATCCTTGCCAACGGCGTGCGCGCATGGGGCACGATCTTTATCGCGCAGTCACAAGGTATCGCGTTCGCCGCCGGGTTCGATCACATTCTCTACGGCTGGGTTTTCTTCGCGCTGGTCATGGCCGCGCTGCTGGCCATTGGCTGGAAGTTCTTCGACCGTCGGATCGACGATCCTTTCATCGATGCCGACAAACTCCGCTCGGCCACCTGGCTCGCTCGCCTGGACCGGTGGAACGGAAATGGCTGGGCTCTAACAGGTGCGGTTCTTGCCCTGGCGTGGATCCACATCGCGTGGTCTGCGCAGGCACGCGACGTGGAGGCGGCACTTCCTGGCGAGATCGGTCTGGTCGAAGTGGAGGGATGGGAGGCAGCCGCGCTCAAACAGACTTACCCGTGGCATCCCCGCACGGCCGGGTACGATCACCGATTGATCACCAGCTACCGGGACGAGCAGGGAAGGGTGGTGGACGTGGTCTTCGCGCTCTACGCCGCCCAGGAAGAGGGCCGCGAAGCCGGAAGCTATGGGGGCGGGGCGCTGCCGCTCGAGACCGAATGGCGCTGGCTCTCTGCGAGCGATGCCCCCGTTGGTGCGAGCGGTGTTCGCCTGCAGGCCCTCGGCACGCATCAACGCGTCGCTTACACCTGGTATCGCCATGGAGAATGGACCGGCAGCAGCCGCGTTCGGCTGAAGCTATCCAATATGCGCGACCGCCTTCTTTCCGATCCGCAGCCGACCATGATGCTCGTCCTGTCTGCCGAAAACACGCCAACGCAGGATCCCGAAACGGTACTTGCGGACTTCCTGCAATCCACCGGCCCTGTTTCGGAGTGGATGGACGCTATGGCCCGGCTCGACTAGTCCGCACCCATGTGCGGGATTGCGGGCCTTTTTCATTGCGGCACGATCAAGCCGGTCGATCCCGTTCGGATCGAGCGGATGGCCACCGTGCTTGCCCATCGCGGACCAGATGGCTCCGGCGTATGGACAGCGCCAGGGGTTGGCCTCGGCCACCGTCGCTTGTCTATCATCGACGTGGAAGGCTCCCCGCAACCGATGCATTCGATGAGCGAAAGGCTGGTGATCAGCTTCAACGGCGAAATCTACAACTTTCGCGACGTCCGCAAGGAACTGAAAGCGCGCGGTGCATCCTTCGGGACTGCGGGTGATACCGAAGTGATCCTTGCCGCTTACGAGCAATGGGGCGCCGACTGCGTTTCCCACCTGCATGGCATGTTTGCCTTCGCGATCTATGACCAGAAACGGCGCGAATTGTTTCTCGCGCGCGACCGGTTCGGTGTGAAACCGCTGTTCTATACGCAGCTTTCCGACGGGTCGGTTGCTTTCGCGTCTGAACTGAAGGGACTGCTGGCCCACCCGTTGATGCGGCGGGAAGTCGATCCCAGGGCGCTGGAGGACTTCATGGCCTGGGGCTATGTTCCCGACCATCGCTCCATCCTCAAAGGCGTGCGCAAGCTGCCTGCAGGGCATTCGCTAACGTTGCGTCACGACAGCCCGGTTCCGGAACCGCAGCAGTACTGGGACATCAGCTTCGACAAGCGTCACAAGGGCAAGGCGAAAGACCTCGAGGCGGAACTGCTCCACCACCTCCAGCAGGCGGTCACGAGCCGAATGGTGTCGGACATGCCGCTGGGTGCATTTCTTTCCGGCGGTGTCGACAGCTCAAGCGTCGTCGCCTTCATGGCGGAGGCGAGCCGGCAGCCTGTGAAGACCTGCTCCATCGGGTTCGACGTCGCCAGCGCGGACGAGACGAGTTATGCCCGGCAAGTGGCTGACCTGTTCGCCACCGATCACGAGGCGCGGACTGTGAGCGCCGACCAGTTCGATGCGATAGACATGATCGCGGGCATGTTCGATGAGCCATTCGCCGATGCCAGCGCATTACCCACCTGGCGGGTGTGCCAACTGGCAAGGGAAAGCGTGACTGTAGCCCTGTCGGGAGACGGAGCTGACGAAGCAATGGCCGGTTACAGGCGTCAGGTCTTCCACGCGCACGAGGAGCGTCTGCGGGGCCTGATGCCAGAAGTCTTGCGTAAAAACGTACTCGGCCCGCTCGGCAGGGCCTATCCCAGGGCGGACTGGGCACCGCGCCCCCTGCGGGCCAGGACGACGCTCCTCTCGCTCGCGGGTTCTGCCGAAGAAGGCTATGCCCGCGCGCTGTCGGTGGTGCCGCCGGAAGAGCGTTTTGCACTCTACTCTCCCGACCTTGCCGGAAGGCTCGGCAGCTATCGCGCAGAGCAGCCGCTGTACGATTTGATGGCCAGCGCGCCGATGCGCAGCGGACTGGATCAGGCGCAGTATGCGGATCTGAAGTTCTGGCTGCCGGGCGATATCCTCACCAAGGTCGACCGCACCAGCATGGCCACCAGCCTCGAAGCGCGCGAACCGTTGCTCGATCATCGCCTGGTCGAGTTCGCAGCGGGGCTTCCGGAGGGCCTTCGGATCAAGGGGCGGCAGGGAAAATGGCTCTTGAAGAAGGCGATGGAGCGTTATCTGCCGGAGGACATTCTTTACCGACCCAAGCAAGGCTTCGTCACGCCGATTGCAGAATGGTTTCGCGGGCCTCTGGCGGGCAAGGCACGCGGCATTTCCAAAAGCGCGATGCTGGCGCATACCGGGTGGTTCGACAACGTGCGCCTGGCGGAAATTGCAGAGGAACATATCGCGGGCCGCGCCGATCACTCGCGCCTGCTCTGGCAACTCGTCATGCTGGATCGGTCGCTGGCCCGCCTGGGAATCGGCTAATCCGCCATGCCGTGGCCGAGAGCCATGTATTCCTCGCTCTGCATTTCCTTAAGGCGGCTGACCGTGCGCTGGAATTCGAACGATCCGTCCCCTGCAGGATAGAGGTCCTCCGGCTCCGTCTCTGCCGTGGCGAACAGCTTTACGCGGTTTTCGTACAGCGCGTCGATCAGGGTCACGAACCGGCTCGCCTCGTTGCGCATGTCCTTGTCCATTTGCGGAATGCCGACGATGATGACCGTGTGATAGGCCTGCGCAATGGCGAGGTAATCGGGCGCACCGCGCGCCTCTTTGCACAAGCGTTTGAAACTGAACACGGCCACGCCTTTCAGGCTTTTGGGAACGTGCATCATGCGCCCTCCGCCAACGTCCAGCTCGGCGCTGGGGACATGCTCGGCGTCCTCGGGCGGATAGTCGGTCAGGCGAAAGAATGCCTCGCGCACCTTGGCCGTGGCCTCGTCGCCAAGCGGGCAGTGCCATGTCGCGAGCCCGCCGATGCGCTCCATCCGATAGTCGGTCGGGCCGTCGAGTTCCACCACGTCAAGTTCGGCCTGAATCAGGTCGATGAAGGGCAGGAAGTGCTCGCGGTTGAGACCGTCCTTGTAAAGTTCGGTGGGGCGCCTGTTGCTGGTCGTGACGATCGTCACGTTCCGCTTGCAAATGAGGTCCGTGAACAGCCGGCTCATGATCATGGCATCGGCGGAATTGTTCACCACCATCTCGTCGAAGGCGAGGACCCTGAGGTCTTTCGACAGCTTCTCCGCCACCGGGGGGATGGGATCGCCGCTCTCGCTTTTGCGAGCCTCGCGAAGGGCGGCATGGACTTCCTGCATGAAGGCGTGGAAATGCACTCGGCGCTTTTCCGGGATGGCGAGCGAGGCATGGAACAGGTCCATCAACATGGATTTCCCGCGTCCCACACCGCCGACCATGTAGACGCCCTGGGGCCGCGCCTTCCTGCGGCCGAACAGTTGTCCGAGCAGGCCACCCGATTGCTCGGCTTCCAGCTCTTTCTGCAACGCCTCCAGCCTCTCGGCGGCGCGGCGCTGGTCCGCGTCGGGCTTCAGCTCTCCGGCGGAAATCAGGCGTTCGTAGCGGGCAAGGATACCGCTCATCGCTCGCGCGGTTGCATCGCCTCGAACTTGGGGAGGTCGGGATCGAAGAAATCCCAGGACGGTGCGTCCTTCACGTAGATCACGCTTTCGGGCGAGACGACGTTGGGATCATCCAGCGATCCTGCCTGCAGAATCAACACCTCGTCACCCGGCAGGTCTCCGGTGGTGTAGAGGCGGCCGCCGCATTCACCGCAGAAATGCCGCGTCACCTTGCCCCCGGTATCACCGCCGTTGGTGTAGGTTTTCGGCTCGCCGCGCAGGTCCAGCTGCTCCCGCCGCAGGCCGATAATAGTGGTGTGGCCGGTGCCGGTCGCCTTCTGGCAATCCTTGCAGCAGCACTGCGAGGTGAACATTTCCGGCCCGGTAACGGTGTAGCGGATCGCACCGCACAGGCATCCGCCCTCAACCTTGTTGCCCGCACCGATCGCCATCGTCAGACGTGCCGCTCGACTTGCATCTTCTTGATTTCTGCGATGGCCTTTGCGGGCGAGAGACCCTTGGGGCACACGTTGGCGCAGTTCATGATCGTGTGGCAGCGATAGAGACGGAACGGATCTTCGAGATCATCGAGCCGCTCACCGGTCATCTCGTCGCGGCTGTCGGCCAGCCAGCGATATGCCTGCAGAAGGATCGCCGGGCCGAGGAACTTGTCGGAATTCCACCAGTAGCTGGGGCAGGCGGTGGAGCAGCAGGCGCACAAGATGCACTCGTAGAGGCCATCCAGCTTGTCGCGCTGCTCGGGCGATTGTAGCCGTTCCTTGCCCGAAGGCGTGGTGGAGACGGTTTGCAGCCACGGCCGGATGCTGGCGTACTGCGCGTAGAAGTGCGTGAAATCCGGCACCAGGTCCTTCACCACTTCCATGTGCGGCAGCGGAGTGATGCGAATGTCGCCCTTCACGTCCTCGATCGCGGTGGTGCAGGCGAGGCCGTTCTTGCCGTTCATGTTCATTGCGCACGAACCGCAGATCCCCTCGCGGCAGGAGCGGCGGAAGGTCAGCGTCGGGTCGATCTCGTTCTTGATCTTGAACAGGGCATCGAGAACCATCGGCCCGCATTCGTCCAGGTCCACCTCGAACGTGTCGTAGCGCGGGTTCTGGCCGCTGTCCGGGTCGTAGCGATAGATGCGAAACTTGCGGATTTTCCCGCCGGTTTCCGCCTTGTGGACTTCGCCATCGTGACGGATCTTGCTGTTGGCGGGGAGGGTGAAGGTAGCCATGATCTGATCGTTCCTGTCGCTTCTGCGTGCCTATCTACTCATCCGGCGTCCGAGAGCAAGCAAAGCCTTGGGTTTTCTGCCCGGATTTGCACGCCTGTCACGGCGAATGTGGAACACCTGGAACAGTGTCCTGAGGCAAATACCTGCCTCCTCGATAGAGGAATGAGAAACTGCCGGAAATACGGGCTAGAGAGGGTGTTTTGCGAGGCATGCGCCGTTCCTATGTGAAGGGCTTGGACGTAGGAAAGGAGCAGCGCCGGTATGACATGGAAACGGGCGGCAGTGTTCGGCAGCAGCGGCGGCATCGGCGCTGCACTGGTGCAGGCGCTGGCAGAGCGGAACATACCCGTCCTCGCCGGTTCGCGAAGCGGCAAGGCGCCTGACTTTCCCGGCGTGACGCCATTCCGCTTCGACTTCGACGATGAAGCCAGCATCGCCGAGGCCCCCGGGGCTTGGCGAGACAACCCGCCCAAACTGGTGATAGTCGCCACGGGCGTTCTCACGCTGGAGGACGGGACCGGGCCGGAGCGCAGCTTCAAGAACCTCGATGCCGAGACAATGGCCCGCGTCCTGCACATCAACATCATTGGCCCCGCGCTGGTCGCCAAGCACGTGCTGCCGTTGTTCCCTCGCGATGCCCCGGCGACCTTTGCCGCGATTTCCGCGCGCGTCGGCTCGATCGGGGACAATCGCATCGGTGGCTGGCACAGTTACCGCGCCAGCAAGGCGGCGCTGAACATGCTGGTGCGCAATTTCGCCATCGAACTTGGTCGCACGCACAAGCAGGCGCTGGCCGTAGGGCTGCATCCCGGCACGGTAGACACGCCCCTGTCGGAGCCGTTCCAGAACAACCTGCCCGAAGGCCAGCTTACCGCGCCTAGCGAAGCCGCTGCCAGCCTGTTGGGCGTGCTGGAAAGGCTGACCCCGGATAACAGCGGCGACGTGTTCGACTACAAGGGGGAGCGGGTCGAGCCCTAACTGATGAGGCCGTGACGGCGCCAGCACTCGGCCAGCAGCGTTTCGAGCAGGTCCGCATGGCTGAAACCAGCCTGCGCGGCGGCCTTCGCCATCACCTTCTCGCTCCACAGGTTGCAGTTGAGGTTGATCTCGATGAAGTTGATATCGCCGGTGTTCAGGTCGACGCGGAATTCGATACGGCCGTAGTCGAACGGTACCATCTGGCGGGCGAACTTCTTCGCCATTTGCTCGATCTTCGGGGCTAGCTCGGGATGGTCGAACCGCTTGAGCGCAGCCTTCTCCGTATTGGGCACGAGGTCGCGCTTCTCGTAATAGGTCCACAGCTTCTGCGTGTTCTCGCGCTCGTACCACAGCATCGGCAGCGCCGTCGGTTCGTTGTCCAGCGTGATGAAAGCGCACTGCACGTCGTAGCCGTCGAGATAAGGCTCCACGATGGCGTCATGGCCCTGGCCGTGGATATCGGCGATGGCGTTGACCACGCCGTTCCAGTCATGCGCGTCGGATATCCCCCAGCTGGCGGAGCTGGCATTGGGCTTGATCACCCAGCGGCCATCGGGCGCGGGCGGCAGGTCCGCTTCCAGCACGGGTGCGCCGCGGCGATAACAGAACCACGGCGCGGTCGGCACGCCTGCATGGGTGCAGACCAGCTTGGACACGCTCTTGTCATCGCCCAGGCCGCGCAGGAACGGCATGGCGCCGAGATAGGGAATGCGGTGCATGTTGCACAGGATCGGAATCAGCATCTCGCTGTTCACGAAGCCGCCGCGGTTCAGCAGCGGGAATACGAAATCCACCTCCGGCCGTGTGAAAAGCACGTCGTAACTGTTCGCGAATTCCAGGTTCAGGCCGAGGTTTTCCAGCGTCGTGCGCACCTCGTGGTGGTAGATGGCATGGTTGCCGTCTTCCGGATGCATCCCGCCGCCCCACAGGGCGTGCTTGGCCATGAACAGCATCTTCACGCGGTCCTTGGCGTCTTCGGGAATGCGCAGCGGGGCAATTTCGGTGGTCATGGACTCGGCCTTCTGGTGGCGGTTGAATTCTCGCGGCGGTTAGGCCCAAACGGGTTCCGGTGCAATCGCTGCGCAATTCGCCGTTGCAAAATCTGCGTATCGTGAAACAATCCATCAGTTCGCCGCCAGACTGGGGAGGCGCGTATGGGGTTTGGCAAATGGTATGACGAGACCATTCTGCCCAGGGTAGTCTCGTTCGGCTGCGGTTCAGAGGACGTGGACGAACTGCGCCGTCAGGTTGTGCCTCTGGCGAAGGGTGCTGTTTTCGAACTGGGCTGTGGCGGCGGTTTCAACCAGCGGCACTACGACGCAAGCGCGGTATCGAGCTTTTCCGGGATAGATCCGAATGGCAGCCTGCTCGACGCAGCGCGGCAGCGTGCGCAGGAGAAGGGGTGGGAGGCCGATATCCGCGAAGGGAAGGGGGAGAACATTCCATTTGGCGATGGTTCCTTCGATACCGTCGTGTGCACATACACGCTGTGTTCCGTCGACGATCCCGGCCGCGTGCTTTCCGAGATGCGTCGGGTCTTGAAGCCGGGCGGTCGCCTTCTCTTCCTGGAACACGGCAAGGCTCCCGATCCGGGCCCCGCGAGATGGCAGCGACGCATCGAGCCTGTCTGGAAGCACCTGGCGGGCAATTGCCACCTGACGCGCGAAGTCGGCGGATCGATCCGAGCGGCCGGATTCGAGATCGAGCCGATCGGACAGACCTATTTCGACAAAGCGCCCAAATGGGCGGGCTGGATGGAATGGGGCGTAGCGCGGCGGGCAGGCGCCTGAGCCCCTAGTTCCAGTCCTCTATCTGCGGCTTGGGGATATCCATTCCCAACCGCTGGCCCAACACCCATTCGCAGATGGCATATGTGCGCTCGTTATCGACATCGATGGCGAGCGCACCGTCCTCGAACACGACCGGACGCAGCTTCGCGCCGAAGCGCTTGCCGACACGGTCCAGCCCGCGTGCGAAGGTGATCAGGCCGAAGCGCATCAGCACGATGTTGAAGATGCCCGCAGCCCGGACCATTCGGCCCGGATTGGACTGGAACTGACCACCTTCGCGGAAGATTTCCGCTGCTTTCAGTCCCTTGCGGTTGGCCAGGCCATAGATGTTGCAGTTGGCGTAGCCCGCGTCCTTGAACTCGTAGAACCCGCGCTGGCCACGCTCGTGCACGGCGTGGACGCGCTCCTTGGTGGTCACGCCGATCACGGCATCGGCCTCTCGCATGGCATTGCGAACTTGCTCGAACCCATCGTGCGTCAAAAGCACGTTGTCCGCCGTGGTGATGACGAAGGGTCCGTCCTCGCCCTTGGTGGCAGACAGCACGCTCTCGACGATGTTGGCATCGCTATCGACCAGCGTGATTGGCGTGCCGCGATCGCGGAACGTTTCCAGCACCGGATCTACTTCCGCCTGGCCATCGGGCTCGAGCACCACGCGGATCTCGCGAATGTCCGGAAGCGTGGTGAGCGCTTCCATGACATGCGCGATCAACGGGCGCTCGCAGATCGGCGCGAGACACTTGTGGCTGACCCCAGCGCGCTCGGCGAGGGGGTTGACCACGCCGGTGCGCTGGGCCGCCAGGACGATCACGGTGACGGGAAGTGGGTCCATCGTTGGCCTCCGTTACCGACAGGGATCAGTTGCCGAAGGTGCGC
>MDTG01026474.1_pt1 | contig 12868 bp, 12 predicted proteins | sample 811421 | NCBI WGS metagenome assembly MDTG01 (sample SAMN05326645, study PRJNA326480) | marine metagenome | isolation source: seawater | place: Pacific Ocean: South East | collected 2011
CAGGGAGGCTTACTATCTTGAGAGAAAACAACCTAAGTTAGGTTCTATTGAACATGCAGAATGGCAATCTAAAATGAATGATGTGAACGGACTTGCAGATATTATTTTAGGAAAACAAAGGCACGGTCCAACAGGCACTATAAAAGTTGAGTTTGAAGGAATTTATACAAAATTTAAAGATTTAAGTAATAATTAGATCTAAATTTTTCTTTAGTTATAAAATAATTCAGATATATCTGAGTTACTTCAATGTTTTCTTTTATTTATAAAAAACTAGTTATAGATTTTTCAAAAATAACCTTTTTATTCCTTTTAATAATAGTCTGTTTTTCTCTTTATAATGCTAAAAATTTTAATTTAGACGCCTCTTCTGATGCTTTATTACTAGAGGGAGATAAAGATTTAAAATATCTACGAGAAGTAAATGAGAGATATGGGGCAAAGGATTTTTTAGTACTTACTTATACACCAGTTACAAGCTTTACTGAAAATGAAACAATATTAAATCTACAATTATTAAAATCAAAAATCGAAAAATTAACCTGGGTTGACAGTGTAATAACCATCATTGATGTCCCTCTTCTAAAAAGTACTGATGATGGATTAATGGAAAGATTAAAAAATTACAAAACTTTAGCTTATCCAGAGATTGATAAAAAAAGAGGTTTTGATGAGATCGTCAATAGCCCTCTATATAAAAATTATGTGATTAGTGAAGATGGAAAAACATCAGGTGTAGTAATATATTTAAAAAAGGATGAAAGATTAGCGGAGTACATAAAAATCAAAGATAAATATTATAATCAATTATCGACATCTGGTTTGACAAAAGAGGAGAAAATTAATTACAAAAAATTTTTGAAAGAATATGAGGACTATAAAAATCTTTTTAATAAAAGAAATAGTCAAAATATAAAAGAAATTAGAGACGTTATAAATAGATATGGTGAAAGTGCAAAAATTCATATTGGGGGTATACCAATGATTGCGGATGATATGATGAGTTTTATTAAAAAAGATATTATAGTTTTTGGATTAGGTGTTTTTATTTTTATAATTTTAACTTTATGGTTCATATTTAGAGATTTTAAATGGGTCTTCATACCTTTATTGGGATGTGCAACTTCTGTTATAATTATGATTGGTTTATTGGGTTTAATTGGCTGGAAAGTTACTGTTATTTCGTCAAATTTTATTGCTTTGATGCTTATTTTGAATATGGCAATGAATATCCATGTAACCGTTCGATATCTTCAAATAAAAAAAGAGTTTCCGGATTATACAAAAGAGAAAGCTGTCTTAGTGTCTAGTAAAAAAATGATGATGCCTATTCTTTATACAGTTTTAACTACTATTTGTGCTTTTTTATCTTTAATTTTCAGTGGTATTAAACCAATAATCGATTTTGGATGGATGATGACTTTAGGATTACTGGTTTCAATAATAGTAACTTTTTTATTATTACCTTCTTTATTAAATATTTTCTCCTTAGAAAAAGAAATTAAAATCAAAGATACAGAAAAATCGATAATTACTTCTTTTTTCGCTAATGTAGCTAGAAAAGGTAGAATAACACTTTTTGGCTCAACTATAATTATAATAATTTTAAGTATTATTGGAATTTCTAAATTAGAGGTGGAAAATAGTTTCATCAATTACTTTGATAAAGAAACTGAAATTTATAAAGGTATGAAAAAAATTGATGATGACCTTGGTGGAACTACTCCACTAAATGTTGTTATAAAGTTCCCAATTACAAAAGGAAATAACTCAAACGATGATGAATTTTCAGAGTGGGAAGAGGAGAATGAAGATAATGAGGATAAATCTAAATATTGGTTCACTAGGGATAAGATGGATAAAATTCTAAAAGTTCATGATTATTTAGAATCTCTACCAGAAATAGGAAAAGTTTTATCATTTGGATCAATGTTAAGGGTAGCTGAGGATTTAAATGGTAAAGAATTACAAAGTTTAGAAATAGCAGTTCTTTATAGCAAGATACCAGAAGAGATAAAAAAAGAGATCATTTCCCCATATATATCTGTTGAAAAAGATGAAGCTAGAATTACGCTTAGAATAAAAGACTCTCTAAAAGATTTAAGAAGAAATGACTTAATAAAAAAAATTAATGATGATTTAAATATAAAACTTGGTTTTGAAAAAGATGAATATAGATTAACAGGTGTGCTTATATTATTTAATAACTTGTTACAAAGTCTGTTTAAATCTCAAATTTTAACTCTAGGTATTGTGATAATTGGAATTTTTACAATGTTCTTTATACTATTCAGAAACATAACTTTATCATTAATTGGAATAGTGCCAAATTTTCTAGCTGCTTTTTTTATTCTTGGGATAATAGGTTTAATGCATATTCCTTTAGACATGATGACGATTACAATTGCAGCTATTACAATTGGAATAGCTGTTGATAATAGCATTCATTATATTTATAGATTCAGAGAGGAATTTTATAAATATAAAAATTATGATAAAACACTTGAAAGGTGTCATAATACAGTTGGTGTTGCAATTTTGAATACCTCGATCACAATTGTATTTGGTTTTTCAATACTAGTTCTCTCAAATTTTATACCTACAATTTATTTTGGTATTTTTACTGGTATAGCAATGCTATTAGCTATGATTTCTGTTCTAACTTTGCTTCCAAAATTATTAATCATTTATAAACCTTTTGGTAGTAATGTTGAAAAAATTTCATGATAAAGAATCTTTTTGATTTTTTAACAACAAGTATAAATATATTTGACACAGTTGTTTTTGCTATTTTATTGTATTCTGTGATTCAATGTTTTTTAAAAGGTTTCACTTTAAGTTTGATTTCCTTTATGAAGTGGATCCTCTCTACAATTGTAACAATTATATCAGTGCCAAAATTACAACCAATTGTAAGTGAGTACATAGAGTCAGATTTTGTAAATAGTGTTGGAATCGGTCTAATAATTTTTATTCTTACACTTTTTGTTACTATCTTAATAGGTAAAGCATTGAGTAAAACAGTGACTTGGACAGGTGTAGGTTCAATAGATAAGACTTTTGGTCTTTTTTTTGGTTTTTTCAAAGGTTACATAGTTTCTGTGTGTATATTTTCCATACTAAATTGGTTTTATCCGTACTCAAATTGGGGTATATCTGTTGACAAAGCATACTCATTTAATTTTATAAATAAAGGTAGTAAACTGTTAATAAATGAATTTCCTTCAAATGAAGACTTCATTGATACAAAAGAAAAAATTGAAAAAATTTAGATCTGATAAATTAAGAGAGGAGTGTGGGATATTTGGAATATCAAATTATACTGATGCGTCTGCATTAGTGGCTTTAGGATTACATGCTTTACAACATCGTGGCCAAGAGGGTTGTGGTATAGTATCCTTTGACGGTAAAAATTACCATTCTGAGAAAAGACAAGGTTTAGTTGGTGATCATTTTACAAACTCTGAAGTTCTAAAAAAGCTGCCAGGGTCGTTCGCTATAGGACATAATCGTTACTCAACAACTGGTGAAACATCTTTAAGAAATATACAACCTTTTTTTGCAGATCTGCACATGGGCGGTTTAAGTATTGCTCATAATGGTAATTTAACCAATGCGCTTCTTTTGAGAGAGAATTTAGTAAAAGATGGAGCAATCTTTAGAACCACAAGTGATACAGAGACAATTGTTCAATTAATAGCTAAGTCAAAAAGAGAGAAATTTTTGGACAAATTAATTGATGCTCTTTTTCAGATACAAGGTGGATATTCTTTAATTTTAATGACAAATAAAAAACTTGTGGGAGTAAGAGATCCTTATGGGATTAGACCATTGATATTAGGTAAATTAAAAGACTCTTATATATTCGCATCTGAAACTTGTGCATTAGACATTATTGGAGCGAAATTTATAAGAGAGGTAGATAATGGTGAAATTGTAACAATTGAAAATAATCAAGTTAAAAGCATAAAACCATTTCCATTGCAAAAACAAAGGCCTTGTATTTTTGAATACATTTATTTTGCAAGGCCGGATAGTTTAATTGCAGGTAAATGTGCTTATGAGTACAGAAAAAGTTTAGGCAATGAACTTGCAAAAGAAACGAATTTGGATGCTGATTTAGTCGTCCCTGTGCCTGACTCAGGTGTGCCCGCAGCATTAGGTTTTGCTGAACAATCTAAAAAAAAATTTGAATTAGGATTAATTAGAAACCATTACGTTGGAAGAACATTTATTGAACCGACACAAAACATTAGAAGTCTAGGGGTAAAATTAAAATTAAGTTCTACGAGAACTATTGTAAAAAATAAATCAATTATTTTGATCGACGATTCTTTAGTAAGGGGAACAACGTGTTACAAGATAGTCAACATGCTCTATGAGTCAGGAGCGAAAGAGGTCCATGTAAGAATAGCTTGTCCAGAAATTAAGTACCCCGACTTTTATGGAGTTGATATGCCTACAAAAGAGGAATTATTAGCGTATAAAAAAAGTAATTCAGAAATGTGTGCCTATATCAAAGCTAAAAGTTTAAAGTTTTTAAGTTTAAATGGATTGTATCAAGCTTTAATAGGAGCTAAGAGAAATGAAAACTATCCTCAATTTAGTGATCACTACTTTACAGGAGACTACCCTATTAGACCATCAGATAATATAAAAGGACTTAAAGTTAAACAGCTTTCATTACTAAGTGGAAAATCAAACAATTAATTTATCATATAAATTTTATTTTGTTTATTGATAAATATTAAAAACCCATCCACAATAATTTGATTTGAATTTACGACTGAAGGTAATTTTTTAATTTCAGTAATTTCTCCATATATATTAGCTTTTAAATAATAAGAATTATTTAAAAAAATTATCAAACTATCATCAGCTACCATTAAGTTTTGAACTGGAGCTCTCTTTTTTTTTGAATTTAAAAGTTTAGCTATTTTTTCATTTATATTATAAGAATAAATTATTTTTCCTGTACTTAACTCCATTGAAACTAATAAGTTATTTTTGGTAATAGTAAAAAAATAATCATTGATGATTAATGGTTTAATTTTTGAACTAAATTTCTTTTTACTAAGTATAAGGCCCGAATTTGCATCTATTACATAAGTATTTTTATTTGAAGAAACAACAATCTTATTCCTGTCAGAAATAATTTGGTTTCCTTGAAATAAGTTATTTGAACTCAAAATAATAGACTCATTAAGGTTTATAAACCAATTAATCATTAATGAGTCATTAGATATTGAATAAAGTGAGCCATAAGTATTTAAAAAAAAGGTATTTCTTTTATTAATAGAAAGATTATTAATGAAGTTATTTTTAAGAATAGTTTCTTCTGTAGGAATAGATTTTAAGATTTTTCCATTTTTTTTTTCAAAGTAAAATAAATTATTATTTTGATTTGCTGCTATTAATTTATTTTCGTATATTTTCAAATTTGACCGAAACGGTATCTTATAATTTTTAGCCCAAGTATATTTATCGTCAATATAATTGTAAGCATACAAATAACCTAAGTTGTCAGAAATATAAATTGTATCATTTTCAACAATTAAATTTAGAATCTTATCAATTTTTTTATATTTTTTTTTATAAAAATTTATTTTTCTAAATACCTGATTTTCACTTACTGAAAATACCATTATATTACCTTGGTTATCACTGGAAATTATATAATCGTTTTCAAATAAAATGTTTTTATTTAGTTGTTTTCTTGATATTTTTCTACTTTTTAAAATAATTTTATTTGCATTTTTATATTCTAAATTTTTATAATTATTTGAACTATTATAGTAAATATCGCTCCACCTCTTATTTAAAACTTTTTTAGGTAAAAAAAATTTATAATCGTCTTTTATAGGTATAATTTTATTGAAATTTGGAGCAACTGTTACTACATTTTCAAGTTGATCAAATTTTTTATCCATTTTGAGAATTGCATTTTCATTTTTCCAAATTCCTGATTTTTTATCAAATGAACAGCTTAAAAAAAATATTAAGGTTAAAAGAATATAGTATGACCTCATTAAATAAATCTATTGTTTTTCCAGTACTTCTTCAGCTATAGACTTAAATTTTGAATTTGAGTTAATTAAACTTTTTAAAATTTTATTACCTTCATTATTTTCAGAATTTTTCAATAAAAATAAAGCTTTTTTAAAAATTAATAAATCCATATGCTCTTTTGATTTAATTGTATTTTCTACTTTTTTAAAAAGAGTTAAAATTTTACTTTTATCACTAACCAGATTTTTTTCTAATATTTTGTTTATTGCTAAAATTGAGTAAATTTTATTTTCATCTTCTATAATTTCTTCTAATAATTTTTTAGACTTTTCATTTTCTTTTAAAGAAAGATATAAACCAGCTTGTATATATTTTTCAGAAACAATTTTATTTTTTTTATCTTGATAAATATCTTTCATTATGACTATAAAAGGGATCAATAAAAAAACAAGAGTGATAAATAAAAGTTTTCTTCTATTCCGTTTAAAAAATAGAAATAGATTATTTTTAAATTCAAATTTTGTTTCAGTATTTTGATTCATTGGAAAAAATTTTTTTTTGAAGGAAATTTATTTAGTTTCACTTCTCTAGTATATTTTTTTACAGCTTTTTCAATTACTCTTTCTATTGAAGCATATTTTTTAACAAATTTAGGATAAAAACCACTTAAACCAATCATATCATCTGTTACAAGAATTTGACCATCGCAATAATTTGAGGAACCTATACCAATAGTAGGAATTTTTAGATTATTCGTAATTAATTTCGAAGTTTTTGAAGTTATACATTCAAGAACTATTGAAAATGCACCTGCTTTTTCAATTTGAAGAGCTTCTTTAAGAAGGTTTTTTGCTTTTTTCGCTGTATCACCTTCTATTTTAAACTTTTTTTTAAATTGTGGAGTGTAACCAATATGTCCCATGACAGGTACCTTAGATCTCACTAATTCTTTTATAATTTTAAAGTTTTTATTATTGCTCTCTAATTTAACTGCATCGCATTTTGTAAGTTTCATCACTAAATGTGCATTTTGCTTAGCTTTTGTTTTGTTTTTATAAGAATTTTTGGGCATGTCTACAACAAGTAAAGATTTTTTCACTCCTTTTTTGACACTTTTTGTGTGTTGTATAATATTACTCAAATCAATTTTATTAGTATCTTTTAAACCGTATAACACATTTGCCATTGAGTCTCCTACTAACACTATATCGCAATATTTATCTAAAATTTTTGCAATATTCTTTGAATATGCAGTTAAACACACAATTTTAGTTTTATTTTTTTTTAAAAGAATTTTTTTGATTTTTTCCATGACTTTATATTATTTATTCTAACTCTATTGTGCTTGGCGGTTTTGAACTTATATCATATACAACCCTATTTATACCTTTAACATTATTTACAATTTTATTGGAAATATTATCTAGAAAATTTTTTGAAAAACTATAGTAGTCTGCTGACATTCCATCTTCAGAGGTCACAGCTCTTAATAAGCAAGTGTATTCATAAGTTCGAGAATCTCCCATTACCCCTACAGTTTTAATCGGTAAAAGTGCAGCGTAAGCTTGCCAAATTTTATCGTAAAGATTATTTTTATTTAATTCATTTATAAAAATGTGATCTGCCTCTTGAAGTATTTTTACTTTTTCTTGAGTAATATTTCCAATTATTCTGATACCTAAACCCGGTCCAGGAAAAGGATGTCTATAACAAATATCTTTTGAGAGGCCTAAAGCTTTTCCAAGAATTCTGACTTCATCTTTAAAAAATTCTTTAAGAGGTTCTAATAACTTGAAATTCATTTTTTTGGGTAATCCTCCAACATTGTGATGAGATTTGATTTTTGATGTTTTGCTCCCGGTTGATGATTTGCTCTCTATTACATCAGGATAAAGCGTCCCCTGAGCTAAAAATTTTATATTTTTAATTTTTTTTGCCTCTTTTTCAAAAACGTTAACGAATAAATTACCAATTATTTTTCTTTTTTTTTCTGGATTTGAAACATTTTTAAGATTTTTAATGAATATCTTAGAAGCATTAACTAGTTTTAGATTTAAATTATATCTTTTTTTAAAAATTTTATATGTATATTTGAATTCATTTTTTCTCATCAAACCTGTGTCGACCATAATACATGTTAAATTTTTTTTAATAGCTTTGTTTATTAATAAGGCAACCACACTACTATCTACACCCCCTGATAAAGCACATATAACTTTTTCATTTTTGACTGTGGTTTTTATATTTTTAATCAATTCATTTTTTTGAGAGACGATATTCCATTTCTTTTTTATATTACATATAGAAAATAAGAAATTTTTAAACAAAGTTTTTCCATTATCTGTATGAGTAACTTCAGGATGAAATTGTACTCCGTATATTTTTTCTTTAGTATTTTCAATTACTGTTAGTTTTGAGCTATTTGTGGATGCAATAACTTTGAAATTTTTTGGTAACTTAATTACTGCATCTTCATGACTCATCCAAACAGAAGTTTTAGATTTAAAGAAATTATTTGTTAAACGAGATTTTTTCTTTTTAAAAATGAATGCTCTCCCAAATTCTCGTTTTTTTTTTGAAGATTTTATTCTTCCGCCATAAATTTTAGCAATAAGTTGTAAGCCATAACAAATACCAAGAATAGGAATCTTTTTATTAAAGACACTTTTGGGTACACTTTGAAAAAGATTTTTTGTAACTGTTGAAGGACCACCAGAAAAAATGATACCTTTAATTAAATTATAATTTGTAAACTTTTTCAAATTTTTTGGAGTAATTATTTCCGAATAAACGCCTAAATCTCTAATTCTTCTTGCTATCAATTTTGTAACTTGAGATCCAAAATCTACGATTAATATTTTTTCATTAATATTTTGAAATTGCATTTACTTCTTTGATAAATTCTGAATTTCAATTTTTAATTTTTGGCTTTGTGAGCAAAATTTATTACATATAAAGAATAATTGATCGTTCAATTCTTTGCTTCTTTTATAATCTGAAGCACTTAATTTAAGTTTTGCTAAGTTGTAAATTGCCTCTTCGTTTTGAGGATTGAGCAGTATTACTGTATCAAGATTTTGCTCTTGAAGATCTCTTTTTTCCAGATATTTAAATATTTTTGATAAATACAAATATGATTTCTCGTTTTTCGGATTAAAGACTATATCTTGTTCAAATTTAAATTTTGCTTCGTTAAATTTTTTATTTTTAAATAAGTTAAGGCCTTGTTCAAAATATTCAGTATTTGCAAATATAAAATTAGGCCAAAATGTTAAAAAGAGTATTAATATTAATTTTTTTATCATTACAATTTATAATTAATTGTTTTTTGTGTCATTTCAACACTATGTACCATGCTTTCATAAAATCCTGCTTTTGTAATTTTAATAAATTTTGCGTTTTTTGATATTTGACTTAAATTTCTTGCTCCAATGTAACCCATAGATGATCTTAAACCCCCTTTTAATTGAAAAATAATTTTTGAAACTTTACCCTTAAATTCAACTCTGCCCTCTACACCTTCAGCTACATATTTTGACTTATCTTTAAATTTTTTTTGAAAATATCTGTTCGCAGATCCTGATGACATAGCACCGATAGATCCCATTCCTCTATATTGCTTATAAAATTTTCCTTTAATTTTAAATTTTTTTCCAGGGCTTTCGTAAGTTCCTGCAAAAATTGAACCCATCATTATTGCATCTGCACCAGCAGCAATTGCCTTTGCAATATCTCCTGAAAATTTAATACCCCCATCTGAAATAATTCTTATCTTCTTATTTTTAAGTGCCTTTTTAACCTCGGCTATTGCAGAAATCTGAGGTACACCAATGCCTGCTACCATTCTTGTGGTGCAAATTGATCCTGGACCTATACCAACTTTAATTATATCAGCTCCTGAATTATAGAGTTTTTTTGCCGCCTCTCCTGTAGCAATGTTCCCAACACATATGGGTATTGATTTAGTGTGTTTTTTTAATTTTGAAAGAGTATCTAATACTTTTTTACTGTGGCCATGAGCTGTATCAACTACGATTAAATCACATCCTTCATCAACTAACAATTTGGCTCGATCAATGTCTTCTTTATTGGTTCCAACTGCTGCACCTACAATTAATTTTTTTTGCTTTACTTTAAAAACTTCAAAAGCTTGATCTTTAATTGAAAGATTTCTATGTATAATTCCAATTCCACCAGCTTCTGCAAGCGCTACCGCCATTTTTGACTCGGTTACTGTATCCATTGCAGAGGATAAAAAGGGAACTCTAAGTTTAATTTTTCTTGTAAGTTTTAAAGAAATATCAGTTTCAGTAGGTAGGACATCAGAATATTTAGGAATTAGCAAAACATCATCAAAGGTTAAAGACTCTCTAATTGTATCCATAAATACTTATATACAATTTTTTCATATTATAAAGTCTTTAAAATTTTACAGTGTAAATAAGTCTCTTTCGATTCATTTTTACTGGCGTCAGGCTTAAAAAAATTTACATATTTAAAGAAAGATTTTGCTAAATTTTTGACTTCAATAAAATCTTCACCCATAAATAATTTTGACACAAATACTCCTTGGGGTTTTAATAAATTTAAACTTAAATTTAAAGCGTGGCTACAAAGTTGATTTGTTCTTATACAATCGAGTGATTTATTTCCAGTAGTATCTGCTGCCATATCTGATATGACGACATCAAGCTTTCCATTAAAAAAGCCAATGATTTTATCCTGCAAATTAGGACTAAATACATCATAATTTAAAAATTGAATTTTTTTGAGTGGCTCCATATTTTTTATATCAATGGCAAGGATTTTCCCATTGATTATAATGTTTTCTGCTACCTGTGACCATCCACCTGGATACGCACCAAGGTCAACAAGAGTACTATTTTTTTTTATAAATTTAAATTTGTTATTTAATTCAATTAACTTGAAGGATGCTCTAGATCTATAACCTAGGACTTTTGATTTTTTAAAAAAGTGGTCCTGATTTTGCTTAAATTTCCAAAAATTAGTTTTTTTTAATCTTTTAGATTTTTTCATTATAAAATATCTTCATGGTCATCGTCAGATATTTTTGAAACATTTTTTCTTCTTTTTTTTATAAAAATAAAAATGCTTAAAGGGATTGATATTAAATACACAAAACTAAAGATAAGTAAAGTTTCAAAAGTATAAAATAGCAAAGCTATAAAAATTATTCCTACTGTAAGTAGTAGAAAAATTGTAGTTTTAGACGATATAGATATTTTCTTTAATGAAAGTGTTGGAATTTTACTTATTAAAAGTAATGCAATTAATATAGTCAAATATGGAGTTGCTTCTCTAATATTTAAATTAAATTTTAAATCACTAAGTTCATAAATTAAAGGTGTTAAAATCAATATACCACCTGCAGGCGATGGTACTCCTTCGAAAAAATTATTTTTCCAATCCTGTTGGGAGTGTGTTTTGGAAAGATTGAATCTTGCTAGTCTTAAAACGCAACAGACAGAGTAAATTAAAGAAATTGTCCATCCTAGTTTTCCGTAGTTACTAAGTTCCCAAAAATACAAAATTAATACTGGGGCAATACCAAAACTTACAAAATCAGTTAATGAGTCTAATTCCTTTCCAAATTCAGATGTTCCCTTTATTAATCTAGCTACTCTTCCATCTAAAGCATCTAATATAGCTGCAAAAAGTATTAAGATGACTGCTAAATTAAAGTTGCCATCAATAGAAAATTTTATTGAACTTATTCCAAGGCATACTCCACCTAAAGTAATTATATTTGGTAAAAGGTATCTAGTTTTTTTTGAAGAAACTAGTTTAAATTTTTTATTTTCTTCCATCATTCAGAAGCAATCAAACTTTCTCCTGCAATTACGTTTTGTCCAATTTTTGCAAGAACTTTTTTATTTTTAAAAAACATATCAACTCTACTACCAAATCTTATCATTCCTATTCTCTCACCCTGCTTAAGCTCTTGACCTTGCTCTACCTCACAAACAATTCTTCTGGCTATTAATCCAGCGATCTGAACTAGAATTATTTCTTCATTATTTTTTGCAGACATTATTTTAAAATAATTTCTCTCATTTTCTTCACTAGCTTTATCTAAAGAAGCGTTAACAAATTTCCCAGGTTTATAATAAATTTCTTTAATAGTTCCAGATACAGGCGTCCTATTAACATGACAATTAAAAACATTCATAAAAACACTTACTTTAGTAAAAGTAGTGTTTTCCAATCTTAATTCTTCAGGACCAGATTTCTCTGATATATCTATAATTAAACCGTCAGCAGGACTAACTAAAAATGAGTCATCATTTATTGAGTAACGGTCAGGGTCTCGAAAAAAATAGTAGACCCAAATGGTAATTATCAAGAAAACAAAACCTAGAAATTTGGAAAAGAATAAAACTAAAAAAGTTAATAAGATTGAAATAGCTAAGAATTTATAGCCTTCCTTGTGAATTTTTGGGAATATTGAATTAAACATAATTTAAAGTTTGCTAAATTTTTCTTAATATGTATAAAAATCAAAGTTTATCAATCAATTTTTTATGTCTAAAATAAAAGTTAAAAATCCAGTAGTTGAATTAGATGGTGACGAAATGACTAGAATTATATGGTCATTCATAAAAGACAAGCTTATTAAGCCATATCTTGAGATAAATCTAAAATACTATGATCTTGGTATGGAGAATCGAGATAAAACTGATGACCAAATCACTGTAGATGCGGCAAATGCAATCAAACAACACGGGGTTGGTGTAAAATGTGCAACTATTACACCCGACGAGGCTCGTGTAAAAGAATTTAAACTAAAAAAAATGTGGAGATCGCCAAATGGTACTATTAGAAATATATTAGGTGGTAC
>MDTG01091043.1_pt1 | contig 12868 bp, 11 predicted proteins | sample 811421 | NCBI WGS metagenome assembly MDTG01 (sample SAMN05326645, study PRJNA326480) | marine metagenome | isolation source: seawater | place: Pacific Ocean: South East | collected 2011
GCCATAGATGCCAGAATTATCCGCGCCCTGCAGCGCGATGGACGCCTCACCAACCTCGAACTCGCCGAGGAAGTGGGCCTCTCGCCCTCGCCCTGCCTGCGCCGCGTGCGCAATCTGGAGGCTGCCGGGGTGATCCAGGGCTACACGGCCCTCGTCGACCAGAAGGCCTGCGGCTATCCCATCACCTGCCTCGTGCGCATCCGCCTCGCCAACCATTCGCAGGAAAATGTGCAGGCTTTTGAGCGGAAAATCGCCGAAACCGACGCGATTCTCGACTGTTACCTGATGACCGGCGGGGCCGATTATGAGCTGCGAATCGTTGCCCGCAGTCTCGATGATTATGAGCAGCTGGTGCGCCACACGATCCAGAAACTGCCCGGAATCGCCTCGATCGAGACCAGTTTCGCCTATGGCGTGGTGAAGAAGTCCCGCATCCTGCCGGTTCGTGTGGAAAAGGGTACATAGAACCCGCCCCGGAACCTGCTATAGACAGCCCCCATGACCCTACCGCCCAGCAAGGCCCCGACGCTCCTCGAAACCCGCAGCCCGCTCCTGCGCCGGCCGGGCAAGTGGCGTATCTCCAACATCATCGATGGCCGCGCCCTGCGCGTGAAGCTGACGGCTGCGGCGCAGGACAATTTCGGGGACCCGCAATCTGCGCGCAAAGCCGCGCTGGACCTCCTGCACGGGGCGATGTTTCGCGGCCGCATGATCGCGCAGGAACGCCTGCAACAGGGCGCCGACGGGCTGGACACCGCGCGGCTGCTCTCCGCCGTTCAGGACGAGGTGATCAGCGCCCTCTACGACTTCACTACGACGCACGTGCACCGCGCCCGCAATCCGACCGAGGCCGAGCGGATCACGATCATGGCGACAGGCGGCTATGGCCGCGGCGTGATGGGGCCGTCCTCGGATACGGACCTTTTGTTCCTGCGTGCCTACAAGGTGAGCCCGCATACAGAGAGCGTCGTGGAATACATGCTCTACGCCCTGTGGGACATGGGGCTGAAAGTCGGCAATGCATTCCGTACACCGAGCGATTGCGTGAAGATGGCGCTGGAAGATGTCACCATCAAGACCAGCCTGCTGGATGCGCGCTATATCTGCGGCGACGAGGCGCTGGCCGACGAAATGGTGGAGGCCTTCCATGAGGGCGCCGTGAAGGGCCGCGACGCGCAGTTCATCGCCGACAAGCTGGCCGAGCGGGATGCCCGCCACGCCCGGCAGGGCGATGCGCGCTACGTGGTCGAACCGAACCTGAAGGAAGGCAAGGGCGGCCTGCGCGACCTGCAGACCCTCTACTGGATTTCCAAACAGATCTATGGCGGCGTGACGCTGGAAGAGGTGATGAAGGCCGGGCCGTTCACCGAGCATGAATACACCGTCTTCATCCGCGCCGCGCGGTTCCTGTGGACGGTTCGCTGCCACCTGCACTTTGTGACCGGCCGGGCGGAGGAGCGTCTCAGCTTCGACCTGCAGCCGGAGATCGCGGCTCGCATGGGCTATCGCGACCGGCGCGGCCAGCAGGGGGTGGAGCGCTTCATGAAGCGCTATTTCCTTGTCACCAAGGATGTCGGCGGCCTGACGCGGATCCTCGCGGCGAAGCTGGAAGCCGACCAGAAGAAAAAGCCGGAAGGCCTGCGCCGCTTCCTGCCGGTGCGCGGGCCGGTCGAACTGGATACGCCGGGCTTCATTCTGGACAATGGCCGCGTCAGTGTTGATGACGACAAGGCGATGCGGGCCGATCCGCTGAACATGCTGCGCCTCTTCATCGTGGCGCGGAATGAAGGCAAGGACATTCACCCCTATGCGCTGAGCCTGCTGACGCGGGCCCTCCGTGCCCTGAACGAACGGGTGCGCGAAAAGCCGGAAGCGCAGGCGCTGATCCTGGATGCCATCCTTGGCGGCGACGATCCGGGCCTGATCCTGCGCCGCATGAACGAGGCGGGCATTCTTGGCCGCGCCATTCCGGAATTCGGCGGCATCGTCGCGCAGACGCAGTTCAACATGTACCACCACTATACGGTGGACGAGCACACGATCCGCGCGGTCGAAGCGATTGCAGAGATGGAGCATGGCCGCGACGAACAGCCGATCAAGCTGGTGGGCGAACTGTTCGACCTGATCGAAAACCGCCGCGCGCTCTACCTCGCCATGCTGCTGCACGACACCGGCAAGGGGAAGGGCGACCAGCAGATCGCCGGCATGAAGACCGCCCGCAAGGCGTGTGAGCGTTTGGGCCTCTCGGAAGACGAGACCGAACTCGTCGCCTGGCTCGTCGGTCACCATCTGGAAATGAGCGAGACGGCGCAGAAGCGGGACATTTCCGATCCGCGCACCGTGACCAAATTCACCGAAATGGTCGGCTCGCTGGAGCGGCTGCGGCTGCTCTACATTCTGACGATTGCCGACATCAAGGCCGTCGGCCCCGGCGTATGGAACGCCTGGAAGGGCCAGCTGCTGACCGACCTGTATCACAATACCGCGGCGGCCCTGCGTGGCGGGCGGACCGACGAGGCCGGCGTGCAGGCCGAACTCGAAGCCCGCGCCGAACGCCGCCAGCAGGAACTGGTCGACCGGCTCGGTACGGTTCCGCCGCTGATGCTCGAAATGGAAACGGCCTACTGGACCGGCTTTGACGTCGAAGACCTCGCCTGGCATGCGCAGGCCCTGAACGGCGGCGGCGATCAGGTCCACCACCGCTTGTCGCTGGAGGGCGGCGCGATGGCGCTGTTCGTCTCCGGCGCAGACCGGCCCGGCCTGTTCGCAGACCTCGCCGGGACCATCGCGCACAATGGTGCCAACATCATCGCCGCGCAGGTCTATACCAGCCGCGAAGGCGGTATCATCGACGTGTTCATGCTGCACGACATTCAGGACAAGCCGTTCGGCAAGGACGATCCGGCCCGCCTGCAGCGGCTGGAAGTGGCCCTGCGCAAGGTGCTGGCCGGTGAGCCGGGCGACATGACCGTGCGCGAGCGGATGGGCCGGCGGCAGGCGGCCTTCCTGGTGCACCCGTCTGTCCAGATCCGCGACGACCTCTCGGCCGATCATACGGTGATCGACATTGCCGGACGCGACCGTCCGGCGCTGCTCTATGATGTGGCGAACTGCCTGGCCGATGCCGGGGTCTCGATCCATTCGGCGCATGTCGGCTCGTTCGGTGAGCGCATGTTCGATGCCTTCTATGTACAGACGGAAGACGGCCAGAAACTGGAACAGGATGCTGCCCTGAAAGAATCCCTGCGTGAACAGCTTCTTGACGTATTGGGCCGCCATGAACCGGATGCCCCGCACACGCCGGCCCGGAAGCTGCGCCGGTCGCGGGCCGTAGACAGTTTCTGAGAACCCCGGCACGACAGGCCCCATGAGCATCGCCCGCAACACCCTGGTGCAATCCTCGCTGACACTGGGCAGCCGTATCCTCGGCTTTGCGCGGGATATTCTGCTGGTGGCCAAGCTTGGCGCGGGCCCCATCAACGATGCCTGGGTGACGGCGCAGCAATTCCCGAACCTGTTCCGCCGCATCTTTGCCGAGGGCGCCTTCGCGTCCGCCTTCGTGCCGACCTATGCCCGCACGCTGGAGGCTGAAGGGCCGGAGGCCGCGCAGGCCGTGGCGCAGGAGGCGATGCGCGTCCTCTTCGCCTTTACCGCCGCGCTGACCATTCTGGCGCAGATCTTCATGCCCTGGGTGCTGCTGGTCATCCATGGCGGGCAGGCGGACGACCATGTCCACTACAATCTGGCTGTGCTCCTGACACGGATCACCATGCCATACCTCACCTGCATGGCGCTGGCGGCGCTGCTCTCAGGCGTGCTGAATTCCGGCCAGCGATTCATCCTCTCGTCCGGTGTGCCGACGCTGCTGAACCTCTGCCTCATCCCGGCAGCGCTGGTTTCGAACGTGCCGGAGGTCGTCTCCAAGGCCGCGGCGGTCGCCGTGCTGATCGCCGGCGTGCTTCAGGTGGCTTTGCTCTGGTGGGGCGTCCGCCGCCAGAAAGTCCGCCTCAGCCTGATTGGCTGGCCGCGCATCACGCCGGCCGTGAAGAAAGTCATGGCGCTGGCCGTGCCGGGCACAATCGCGGCGTCGGGTACGCAGATCAACATCATCGTGAGCCAGTCACTGGCCAGTTTCGAACAGGCGGCCAAGTCGTGGCTCTACACCGCCGACCGGCTTTATCAGCTGCCGCTCGGTCTTGTGGGCGTGGCGGTCGGCGTCGCCATCCTGCCGCGCCTCAGCCGGGCTGCGCGCAGCGAAGACCATGCGGGCGGGCAGGCGACGATGGACGAGGGCATCGGCCTCGCCATGGCGCTGACGCTTCCGGCGGCGGCCGCATTGCTGGTCGCGCCGGTCTTCCTGATTGAGGCCTTCTTCGTGCGCGGGGCATTCCTTCAGTCGGATGCTGAAGCCTCCGGCGGGGCGCTGTTCCATTATGCCTGGGGCGTGCCGGCCTTCGTGCTGATCAAGGTGCTGGCACCGGCTTATTTTGCGCGGGAAGACACCAAGACGCCGATGCGTTTTGCGCTGACGTCTGTGGTTATCAATATCGTGCTGGGCGCGGGTCTGTTCTTCTGGCTCAGCCGTCAGGGCCAGCTGGGCTTTATCGGCCTTGCCATCGCGACCTCTGTAGCCGCCTGGGTGAACGCGCTGTTGCTGGCCACCACGCTCGCGGCCCGCGGCTGGTACAGGCCGGGGCCAGTCCTCGTGTCGCGCACGGTGCGCGCCCTGATCGCCAGCGGCCTGATGGCCGGGTCTGTCTGGTTCATGGTCCACAATTTCCAGTGGCTGCGGGACAACATCATCGACTCGCGGGCGCTGGCTGCTGCAATTGTGATCCTCGCAGGCGGCCTGATTTACGCGGTTGCGGCCTTCCTGACCGGCGCGATCCGGCCCCGCGACATCACGGGGGCCTTGCGCCGCTAGGTAAATCGGCTACAGCGCTTGCGCATGACTGACACGAACACATCCGAATACACCGGCCCCCAGCGGGTCTTCTCTGGTATCCAGCCGACCGGTAACCTCCACCTCGGCAATTATCTCGGCGCGCTGAAGAAGTTCGTCGACCTCCAGAATGACGGCTGGGACTGTGTCTATTCGGTCGTCGACATGCACGCCATCACCATGCCGGTCGAGAAGGGTGTGCTGGCCGACCAGACCCGCCAGATCGCAGCGGCCTTCATCGCCTGCGGCATCGACCCGAAGACATCGATCGTCTACGCCCAGTCGTCGGTACCGGCCCATGCCGAGCTGGCCTGGGTGTTCAACTGTGTCGCCCGCATGGGCTGGGTCGAGCGGATGACCCAGTTCAAGGACAAGGCGGGCAAGGATGCCGAGCGCGCTTCCGTGGGCCTCTTTACCTATCCGGTCCTGCAGGCCGCTGACATCCTGGCCTACAAGGCAACGCACGTGCCGGTGGGCGAGGATCAGAAGCAGCACCTCGAACTCAGCCGCGACATCGCCGATCGCTTCAACCGCGAATACGATGTGCCGGGCTTCTTCCCGCTGCCGGAACCGCTGATCAAGGGCCCCGGTGCGCGGATCATGAGCCTGAAGGACGGCACCAAGAAGATGTCCAAGTCTGACCCGTCAGATCTGTCGCGCATCAACCTGGTCGACGATGCCGACCTGATCGCGAAGAAGATCAAGAAGGCCAAGACCGATCTGGAAGGCGACATGCCGTCCGAAGTGGAAGGCCTGAAAGGGCGTCCGGAAGTCGAGAACCTCGTCGGCATCTATTCCGCCGTGAGCGGCCTGACGACCGAGCAGGTGCTGGCCGAATATGGCGGCAAGGGCTTCGGCGTGTTCAAGCCGGCGCTGGCCGATGTGATGGTCGACCATCTGGCGCCGATCACCCAGCGCTATCGCGATATCCTCGCAGACCAATCCGGTATCGACGCGATCCTGAAGGACGGGGCAGAGCGGGCCGACGCCATCGCCGCGCCGATCATGGAAGAGGTGCGCCGCGCCGTTGGTTACTGGCGGCCCTGAGGCCTCGACCTGAATACCTGGCTGACGGGCGGGCGTGCCATTCCGGCACATTGACCCGTCCGGCGGCCGGGTTACGACTTGCTCATCAGTTCTGAAAGGATGTGCTCCATGCTGTTCCGCGCTCTCATTCCCGCTGCTGCCGTGCTGCTCGCTGCCTGTTCCGGCCCGGCCGAAGCCCCCGCTGGCGAGTCCGTGATTGAAGTGAAGGATGCCTTCGTCATCAAGCCAGCCGCGGGCCGTGATGTCGCGGGTGGTGGCCTGATGGCCTATGTCACCGGCGCGCCGGTAGAGCTGGTCGGTGCCTCGACCGATATTGCCGACCGGGTCGAGCTGCACACGATGACGATGGAAGACGGCGTCATGCAGATGCGCCAGGTCGACAGCTTCACCGCATCCGAGGGCGATCCCATCGTGCTTCAGCGCGGTGGCAATCACCTCATGCTGTTCGGCGTCGACCCGGACATCGCAGAGGGCGACACGGTCGATCTGTCCCTCGAATTCCGTGATTCGGATGGCACCTCGCAGACCGTGGTAACCAGCGCAGAGGTCAAGGGACTCGGCGACTGAGTCGCTTGATCCGACTGCGGACAGCCCCGGTCTGCCTTTAGAATCAACATCTCCGGCGCTTCTGGCGCGGCTTTTGCGTGCAAACCCTGCAGGTTGCGGACATTTAACAGTTAATGACCTGTTAAAATGCCACAATTGGAAGCATAGTGATCTGGAAGCAACACCGCGCCAGAGCCGGGGATTTGTAGAGTATGGCCTTCGACAGCCGCTTGCACGCTGCCTATCTTGAAGAGGGACCAGATCCCAACGAGGTGTCCGAAGAGCACCTGCGTGAACTGGACGAGGCTGAGCCTCACCCGATCATGGATTTCTTCCGCGGCTTCTGGCGCCGCACGATTTTCCTTTTCAAGCTGAGCCTGCTCTTCGCGCTTGTCGGCGCCTATCCGTTCTCGGTGGTGATGTCCCACAAGATCGATGATTCCGACATCGTCTTCGCCGACGGCCAGACATGGGCCTTTCCGGAAGCTGGCATCGCCATCACCAAGATTGCGCGCGAGCTGGAAGGGAAGGGCTGGGCCGACGACAAGCCGAACTGGCATCCCCAGGCCCGCCTGACCGCCATGCCGGCTTGGCAGGAAGCGACCGCCGACGGCCTTTCCGAATTTACCCGCATGGCGGCTGCCGCCGTGCCGGACGAGAATGGCGAGCCGGATGCAGACCTCATCGCTGCCTCCCGCCTTCTGGATGGTATCCCGGGCGAAGACATGCGCCCCCGCATGACCGCCGCCGCCGAAGCGCTGAACCGGTTCGATTCGCGCGCCAGCCGCGGCCTGGTCAAAGTGGCCGACCGCCGGGTTCTGGCCGCTGAGGAAGCCCGCATGTTTGCCGGCTGGGCAATCGCCGACCAGGATGACCTCTCCACCCAGATCTATCAGGAACCGACCGGCTGGCCCGCCTCCAAACAGGACATCCGCGTCTTCTATGCCGCAAAGGCCCGTGCCCACATCGCCCTGCAGATGCTAAAGGCCGCCCGCCGGGCAGATCGTGACAGCCTGACCGATACCGCCACCATGGCCGCCTATGACAAGGCTGAGGCCGCCTGGACCCGCGCAGCGAAGATCCGCCCGCTGGTCGTCTCCAACCAGAAGGGCGACGGCGCCATCATGGCCAACCACCTCGCCAGCCTCGGCTTCTTCCTGCGCGATGCCCAGCGCACCTCGGAAGAGCTGGCCGAACGCCTGGAACAGCCGCTGCCGCCGTCCGAGGAAGAAGTGGCCCAGCTCGATCCGGCCGTTGCCGGCGCGGCCCAGTAAGTCCAGCCGCTTAACCGTTCAGCCCTTGATACGTCCGCCCGCCCGCGCCATCTGTGGCACAGGTGAAGCTTTAGACAGAAAGGGCAGGCGGCGATGTTCATCCAGACCGAACCGACTCCCAACCCCGACACGATCAAATTCCTGCCGGGACATGAAGTGGCAGGTGACCGCGGCCCGTTCGATTTCCCGGACGTGGCGAGCGCCCGCATCAGCCTTCTGGCCCGCGCCCTGTTCCAGGTCGACGGGGTGGAGCGTGTCTTCCTCGGCAATGACTTCGTGTCCATCAACAAGGCCGAAGACAAGGACTGGCGGCATGTGAAGCCGATGGTGCTGGCCGCGATCATGGATCACTACATGGCTGGCCTGCCGGTCGTGGAGGAGGGCGCCGAACCGTCCGCCTCTGCCGAGGCCGATGTGACCTATGAAGGCGAAGCGGCCGAGATCGTCGAGGAAATCCGTGAGCTGATCGAGACGCGCGTCCGCCCGGCCGTGGCGCAGGATGGCGGCGACATCATCTTCCATCGCTTCGAACCGGACACCGGCATCGTTCACCTCTCCATGCGCGGCGCCTGTGCCGGCTGCCCGTCATCGACCATGACGCTGAAGCAGGGGATCGAGAACATGCTGAAGACCTATGTGCCGGAAGTGACGGCCGTTGAGGCCGTGCTCTGAGCGCGATCTGACCTCTTGACGGCCTGCGCGAAGACAGGCCGCATATCCTCAAAAGCAAAAGGACTACCCCGATGGCCCACCCCGTGAACGACCATGCGCTGGATGTGATCTTCCGCGACGCGCGCTCCTATAATGGCTGGCGCGAGGAAGATGTGCCGGAAGTGCTGATCCGCGCGGTGTATGACCTGGCAAAGCTCGGCCCGACCAGCGCCAACAACTCCCCGGCGCGGTTTGTTTTCGTCAGTTCCGAAGAAGGCAAGGCGCGCCTTGTGCCGCTGATGTCGGAAGGCAATCGCGAGAAGACGCAGAAAGCTCCGTGGACGGTGATCATCGCCTATGACATGGAGTTCCACGAGAAGATCCCGAAACTCTTCCCGCATGCGCCGGAAGCGAAGGACTGGTTCCATCATATCAAGGAAGAGACAGCTTTCCGGAACGGGACGCTGCAGGGCGCTTACCTGATGCTGGCCGCCCGGTCCCTCGGCCTTGATTGCGGTCCGATGTCCGGCTTCGACATGGACGCGGTGAACAAGGAATTCTTCGAAAGCCAGGATGGCGAGATGAAGAACTGGAAAGCCAACTTCATCTGCAATATCGGCCATGGCGACCGCACGACCATCTTCGACCGCTCGCCGCGCCTGTCCTTCGATGAGGCCTGCCGCGTTCTCTAGGCGGGCAAGACGATGCTGGTTCTGGGGCTGAACACTGCTTTTACCGCCATGGACGTGGCGCTCGTGCGCGATGGCGAGATCCTTGCCGATGCGCGTGAGGTGATGGCGCGTGGCCAGGACAAGCATCTGCCCGCTCTTGTCCAGCGCCTGCTGGACGAACAAGGCGTGACGCTAGAGCAGGTGGACCGGATCGCCGTCGTCACCGGTCCGGGCAGCTTTACGGGCATTCGTATCGGCGTCGCCTATGCGCGCGGCCTGTCGCTGGTGACGGGCGCGCCCTGTATCGGCGTGACCAGCCTTGAGGCCGCGATCCCCGCCGGCATGGAAGGCACGGTCATGGGCTGCCTTGCCGGGCAGAAACGCCCGCCGGACCAGACCTGGTGGATCCAGGGCATCAGCGAGGGGCAGGGGATTGCCGACGTGCTGGAGCTGCGCCTCGAACAGCTGCTGCCCATGCTGGAAGGCTTCCATGCGCCGATCTTCATGGACAATGCCGATGCGCTGGGCGACCTGAAAGACAAGCTAGACCTGCGCCCGCTCCGGCCCTCCGCCATCACCGCCGCCATCAAGGGCGGGCAGTTCGATCCGGCGGCGCATCCTCCGTCCCCGGTCTATGCCCGTGATCCGGATGCCACCCTGCCGGAGCCGCGCAAGTGACCCATCCGGTGCTCGTCCTGCGCGCAGACGATGCGGGGCGTATGAGCCAGCTGCACATGCGCTGCTTCGACGACCCGTGGAGCGCGATGTCGTTCCGAGGCTTGCTGCTGGATACATCCGTCCTGACACTGGGTGTGGAACTGGGCGGAGACCTCGTGGCCTTCGTCATGGCGCAGACCATTGCCGGGGAAAGCGACATTCTCACCGTCGCGACCGATCCGGACCAGCGCCGCCAAGGGCTCGCTACGACACTGATCGGCGCGCTCATCAACCGGCTGGGCGAGCGGGGCGTCTCCCGTATCACGCTGGACGTGGCCGAGGACAATGCGGCCGCCCGCGCGCTCTATCGCAGCTTTGGTTTTACAGAGGACGGCCGCCGCCCGCGCTACTACACAACCGGGCGGGATGTGCCGGTCGATGCTGTACTGATGTCGCGGAATATGGGGCTCTGACCCCACACAGAAGTGATCCCTTCGCTCTATCCAAATTCCCCAGCTGCGCTACGATCGCCAGAGCAGCAGGAGGAAACGCAATGGCAGACGACATCAAACCGGCAGACATCCCTCAGGGCGTTTTCGACCTGTACGATGAGTATTGCCATGGCCATCTGTCCCGGCGGGGCTTTTTCGAGGGGCTCGGAAAGTATGCCGTTGGCGGACTAAGCGTTGCCTCGCTCGCGGCCTGCGTCATGCCCGATTATTCGAAACAACAGACGTCCGAGAGCGACGGTGAGCTGGATGCCGAAATGGTCACTTACACCTCCCCCGATGGGGCAGGCGAGATGGCCGGCTATCTCGTACGCCCGGCGAACGGCGCTGTCCGTCCCGGCGTGCTGGTCGTGCATGAGAACCGGGGGCTCAACCCGTATATCAAGGATGTCGCCCGCCGCGCCGCGAAGGCCGGTTATGTCGCCTTTGCCCCGGATGCGCTCTATCCGCTGGGCGGTTATCCCGGCAATGATGATGACGGCCGCGCCCTGCAGGCCCAGCGCGACAGCGGGAAAATGCTGGCCGATTTCATGGCCGGGGCGGAATTCCTGCGCGACCATGAAGCAACCAATGGCAAGGTCGGCATCACCGGCTTTTGTTTCGGCGGGGCGATCACCAATCTGATGGCGGTCAGACAGCCCTGGCTCTCCTGCTCGGTGCCGTATTATGGCGGCTGGCCGAGTGCGGAGGATGCCGCGAAGCTGGAAGTGCCGCTGCAGATCCACCTCGCCGGACTGGACGACAGGGTCAATGCGGGCTGGCCAAACTATCAGGACGCGCTCAATGCCGCGGGCAAGCCATACGAGGTCTACCTCTATGAGGGCGTGAACCATGGCTTCCACAATGATACGACGTCCCGCTACGACGAAGCGGCGGCGACGCTGGCCTGGAGCCGGACGCTCGATTTCTTTGCAAAACACCTCGCCTGATTGCGATTTGGTCCGGGCAGGGATGGACTCGCGCCTCAAACTGGCGATCGTCATCTATATGCTGGAGGAGTGGGCATTCGAGTTCAGGACCGCGATCGGCCGCTGCGGCCTTGCCTGGACCGAGGCGGGGGTGACCGGCGTGCAATTGCCCGGGGACCCTGAAGGCAGCCTCGCGAGCCTGATCCGTCAGGGTGCGAAAAAGATGAAGGCGGCGGACGTGCCGCCAGAAATCGCTGAGGTCATTGAAGATCTGAAGGCGTTCCTGTCCGGCCGGCCCACCGGTTTTGACGGTTTGCGGCTGGACATGAAACGGCACTCAGCGTTCGAACGGGCCGCCTATGAGGCCTTGCGCGAGGTCGGCTGGGGACAGACCGTCACCTATGGCGAACTGGCCGCCCGGATCGGCCGGCCGAACGGGGCGCAGGCCATCGGCATAGCCATGGGGCGCAACTCCTGGCCGGTGATCGTGCCGTGCCACCGGGTGTTGGGCGCCAATGGCTGGCTGGGTGGATTTTCCGCGCCGGGTGGTATGCTCACCAAGAAAGCCTTGCTGGCGCGGGAAGGGGTTTACCCCGATGGTGGCCAGCTGAAACTGTTTGAGTGAGACACGAATGAGCCGGGCACCGCTCGAAATCCGCAACCGGGATGCACGGCGTCTCTGGCTGGACGCGCAGGGCCTGTCGGCAACCCCGACCGGGCCGCTGGACCTGGCCGCCATGATCCGCGGTCTCGGCTTCGTCCAGCTCGATTCAATCCGTGTCGTCTCCCGCGCGCACCATCACATCCTCTGGTCGCGCAACCAGAACTATCGCGAACCCATGCTCGACCGGCTGATGCGCAAGGATCGCGGCGTCTTCGAGCACTTCACCCATGATGCCTCGGTCATTCCGATGGAGTTCTATCCCAACTGGCGCCGCCAGTTCCGCCGGCTGGAGGTGAAAGTCCGCGGCTGGGAATGGCATCGCGGCATGCTGGACGAGGATGGCCGGGCGCACCTGGTGGAGCGCATCCGCGAAGAAGGCCCGCTCAGCACCAAGGCGTTCGACACGAAAGTCAAAGGCCCGCGCGAGATGTGGCGCCGCCCGCCGCACAAGCTGGCACTCGATTACATGTGGTACGCTGGCGAGCTCTCGACCTCGCACCGGGAGAATTTCACCAAATTCTACGACCTCACCGAACGGGTCATTCCCGGTCATCACCGGGAAGATGAGCCGCCGGACCATGAACAGGTGGACTGGCTCTGCCGCGAGGCACTCGCCCGGCTGGCCTTCGGCACGGAAGGGGACATCCAGCGTTTCTGGGACGCGGCAGACCTCGACGAGGTGAAAGACTGGGCGGGCCGCCAGAAGCATCTGGTGCCGGTGCGAATCGAAGGCGCGGACGGCAAATGGACGGCTGCCCTTGCCCCGGAAGACATCGAGGCCCGGCTGGATGCCGCCCCGGCGCCGACCTCGCGCCTGCGGATCCTGAACCCGTTCGATCCGGTCATCCGCGACCGTACCCGCCTGCAGCGCCTGTTCGGCTTCGATTACCGGATCGAGATCTTCGTCCCGGCGGCCAAACGCCGCTGGGGCTATTATGTCTATCCACTTCTGGAAGGGGACCGGATGGTCGGCCGGGTGGAGGTGAAAGCCGACCGGGC
>MDTG01218048.1_pt1 | contig 12867 bp, 6 predicted proteins | sample 811421 | NCBI WGS metagenome assembly MDTG01 (sample SAMN05326645, study PRJNA326480) | marine metagenome | isolation source: seawater | place: Pacific Ocean: South East | collected 2011
TATAATGGTTTAGAAATTAACTATACTAGAGATGATAATGGAGGTCTTAAAGAATTGAAGATAAATCAGATTGTACAGCTAAAACAGTTGATTAATGACAGAAAATTTTCCAAAAAAAACGAGGGAGAAAAACCAAACCATTATTTCCCCATAAAAAATACTCGTTGAGCTTTTGCTCGAAGAAGAAGAAGAAGAAGAAGACCACCACCATGACGACGACGACGACGACGAAAGGAAGAAGAAGAAGAAGAAGAAGCGGGAAGAAGACGAATACGTTCGCCAAAATCGCGTGTGTTGGAGCCGTCCTCGTCGCGGTGGTCTCGAGAATCGAGGTCGCCGTCCAAGCGGAATACCAGTGTCCGAGTTTCGGTACGAAACGCCTTTTTTTTTTCAACACACACACACAACAAATGTCTTCTTCCAAGAGAAGTGTTTTGTGCTCTTATTTGATCATCATCGATTGACCCCCCATGATGCGTTTCTTTCGTCTCGTCTCTTCCGAAACAGATCCCGCGCGGTTGGAAGAATTGGCCACGAGGTGTTTGGAAGACCCGGACGGGTTGTGCGGCGACGCGTGCGTGAAAGCGATAACGTCTTCCGCGGCGAACCCGGAAGTGGCAAACATGAAGATCCCGTGTACGGGAGGCGTGGATGGTGTCCTCGAAAACGTGTTGAAAAAATGCACCGAGGAACTCGGCGCGCCGTTCGATCCGTGCGGCAGGAAAACGAAGAAGTCAATCGTCGACGCGAGCTCGATGATCAAGTGCGAAGAAGGCGGCGTGTTGGCGGACTATTAAGCTTTACTTTACTCTCTTTTACTCTTTTGGCTAAACGCGCTCGAGTCGCGTTTGTATTGCTGCGTGATAAAAAAAAATTCTACTTGGCATATGTTTACACTCTCTTTGAGAACAAGTTTCCGAGCAAACCTCCAACTCCTTTACCTTTTTTACTGTTGCTACTTCTGTCCTCTTCACCCACGCTGGCTTCCTCGTACCCGAAGAAATCTTCGTCATCTTCGTCGAACGACACGCTCGCGCTTTTCACTTTTACGATTGTCCTGTCTCTTTCTTGAATCGTTCTAAACGCTTTGCTCACGCCGTATTTTTGCAACTCTTCGGTCGCCACCAACCCGAGAAACTGTCTTGCGTCTTCCAAGACTTCTGGGTCGCCGCCTTCCTCAAACTCTCTCAATTGCGCTTCCGTGAAACCTCCACTTTCGTCGGTGCCGCTTCGCGCGACGCGGAAAATTAACCACGACCCGAACGAATCGTACGCCGGCGTGCCGTCCGCGTTCACTTTCTCTCCCGTTGGGAAGGGAATCATTCGATCGAACTTCTTCAAAAGCGATGGTCTATTTAACACGAACCGATTGAATTTCGAGCCTATCGCAGATAATCGTCGTCTTGGAACCTTTTTCGTCAATAGTCTGGCAAATTCCCACCCGGCTTGATCGTTCAAGTCTAAAATCGCCCATGCCTCCGGGTCTCTAATCTTCGACTCGTTCGCGCGTCTCCAAGCGCTCAACGACTCGTTATTCGCCGTCAAATCTCTTCGTAACTTTTGCACGCCAGCATCCGTGCGTAAACTTTTGAAACATAATTGTAGAAACATGATTCCTAATGAATACATGTCGAATCTATCCGGTAAATTCAACTGCCACAATACTGGCGAAAGCGCCAAGGCGAGAGGAGGAAATGGCGCCTCGGGCGTTTGAGTACTCATGATGTATTGCTCTGGAGCCGCATATCTGGGGTCAAAAATAAACTGTTTGGGCACGTAATTCACGCCAAACCGTAAATCCGCGCTCCCTCCAAAATCAATCAACTTGAATCGCTGCGTGCTTTCGTCGAAAATCAAATTCTCCGGCTTGACGTCTCTGTGTACAATCCCGGTCCCGTGCATTTGCACCAACAAATCTAAAGTCTGACTCATGATCGCCCTAATCGTCGCCGCCGCTCTCTCCGGGTCCCCAACTTCTAAAGTTCTCGGATAACTCTCCGCATCTGGAAACAAATACGGCTCCAAGTTGTACGGAAAATTCTTCTCCTTCATAAACTCGCTCAACGTCCTCCCGCCTTCGTACTTCCACGCTAACCACAACGGCGGGTACTCTCCAGGCTTCGCCGGCTCGCCTTGCCACGACCCAACGTACGGCGCGCACGCGTTCCATGCTGCAATTTGCATCCTACGATTCATCCATTCCTCCGCTTCTCCGTAATCGTTCGCTCTTTTCAAGACGTACAACTCGCCGGTTTCGTTATTCGTCGCGAAGTACACCACCCCGAATCCGCCTTCGCCGAGTTTCGATCCCAGCGTGAAGTCGTCCAATGTATACTTTTTCCTCATTCGATCTTGAAACGGTTGCACTATGTAGTATTCGATGTATCCAGGCAACGCTCCGGGCGTGATCGAGAAAAACGCCAACAGCGTCGATAAAATAATCGCCCCTTGAGTGGTCAGCAAAGGTTTCAACTCTCGTCTCAACTCCGGATCTAAGGTCGACCGGTAAATCACGTCTCCGCAATTTTGGACGGTACACGGGAGACCAACGCCGGTCGCGATATCCGAGATGTGATTTATGGAGCGATGGATCTCGTGCGCGTCCATTGTGACTATGCTCGCGGACGTCAAAACCACTCTCCTTCTTCTCGACCACCCCGCGCTCCTCCTCGCTTTCCCGTCGTCGAACCTTCTTTCTCCTCCTCCACGTCGTCGTCCTCCTCTCAAAGTCGTCGTCCTCGTCGTCCTCGTCGTCGCAAAAGCAGCGGCGCCTCTCCTCGTGGTGGTGTTCCGCATCATTCTTCGAGAAAAAGAGTTTCTTTTTCGCACAGCAGCAGCTCCAAAATTCCCGCCTTCGAGAAGACCACCACCACCACCACCACCACCCGTGTGAGTACCACCACCACCACCACCGCGCGAAGTCATTCTCTCTCTCTCAAACAAACACACACACAAACGAACACTTTTTTTGGTCGCACAAAAGCGTTTATGATGATGAGTAGATAAAAGTGAGGAGGAGGTGGTTTTTTTGGGTGTACTCAAAAGTGAAGAGAGAAAGAGAGGGAGAATAATCGATCCAAAAAATCCCGTATCCTTTTTTTTGTGTGTGTGTCTCTCTCTCTCGAGTTTAGGGTAACAAATAAAACCCTAAACACACGACACGCTTTAAAAACATGAAGGAGAAGACTTATTAAAAGTTTTGGAGTGTTTGGTGAGACCAACAACAACACAAAAAAAACATCGATTTGATGCGAACCAATCTCTGCGCTGTGTTGTGGTCGTTGGGCTTTGTTTCGAAAGCACCACTCTCTGAAGAGACCCCCCCAGAGCGTCGCGTGTGTTGACAATACTAATAATAACACTACTACGTAATAAAGAGGTTTTTTTTTTCCAAACGACGACGTAAACGACGTAAACGACGGCAAAAGAGAGCGCCAAAACGTGTGAACATCAATCATCAATCATCATCATCATCGCTTTTTGTTGGGAGAGAAAAGGACTTTTGTGACTCTCTACAAATTGGAGTCACGACGACTTTGACGACTTTGACGACGATGACGACACTCCTTCGACGCGCGAAAGACGCCTCGAAAGCGCTCGTCCAGACGCTCGCGCTGGCGCACGCGATCAACGAAACCGCGTTTGAAGTGACGGCGTGCGTCGGACCGAGCATGTTGCCGACGTTTAACCAATGGGGAGACGTCGTCTTGGTCGACAGGACGCCTGTGTGTTTTGCAAACAATCGACCGCAAGCAGCGAAGAAGAAGAATGGCATCGGGAAAGGCGACGTGGTCGTCTCGCGGTCGCCGACGAACCCGAAACACATGGTGTGCAAACGCGTCGTCGCGGTCGGCGGGGAGAGAGTGGAAAAGAAAGCGAGCGCGAGCGAATCCAGAGGGAGAAGAGAGGAGGAGGTGGACGGATGGAGCGGGTATCGCAAGTGGGACGAGAAGGGGGCGGACTTTTACGACGACGACGACACCGCCGGCGTCGAAAACAACAACAAGGCAACGTCGAGACAAAGGAATACGAAGAAAACAGAGTACGTGACCGTTCCGGATGGACACGTGTGGCTGCAAGGAGATAACGAAAGAAACTCGACGGATTCGAGAGATTACGGACCTGTCCCGATGGAGATGCTGAGAGGTCGCGTGTTCGCGAAGGTTTGGCCGATTGGCGAGCGGAAGTGGGTACAAAGAGACGAAAGGTACGGGTTGAGAGACGAGAGAGAACCAAAGAAAAACGAAAGAAAAATAGGAGATAGAGTGTAGCAACCTCAAACTATAGATAGACGATTTTAATGTGACAACATGTAGTATTAAAACAACGCCCTCGCCCGATTCGCAAAATCAATACGCTAGCGGAAGAGTTAAATTTTCGTTTGTTGGCACCCTAACAACGACTTCAACAACTCGTACGATACGAAACGAATGCTGTTTTGCGGCACAACTTTCATCGTATTCGCCGTCCAGCCTCTGAAAAATCCTCTCATGCCTTCTTCTCTCATAATCGTCAACATCGCGTCCGCCATTCCGTTGTAGGTTTTGCCTTTCATTTGCATCCGTCTTCGAATGGTATCCAAAGGATAGCACACCGTCGCGCTAAACGTGCCAGAGGCGCCGCCAATAACCAAGTTCGCCATTGGGTCTTGCTTGATGTTCGACCCGTCCCCGTAATACATCTTCTTTGCCACGTCGTAACTGGCGAAATTACACGCCGCGTATGGCGCGATCCCAGCCAACGTCGGAATCAGACCTTTATACAGCGCTCTCACGCCTTCTGTTCTATACACCACCGAAAACGCATTCATCATCCCTTTATACGGATGATTCGGCAACGCTAATCGTAACCGAATGGTATCCAATGGATGTGTAATCGCAGTTCCCGTCATTCCTGCCATGGCACCGGCTAACAATCGTTCTTTCACGCCCAACTTCCCGTCCGCGTCTTGTAACTTTGACTTGTAAAAATCGTTCGACGTCAACTGCGCCGCCGCGTACGGCGCCACTCGGATCACGTTCACACCGTTTCCTTTCCAGAAGGATAAAATCCCTTCTTCTCTGTATATCTTCGCGAACGCTTGGCCGACGCCAGTGTACGCCGTCCCTTCGATGCCGGACGACTTCATCGCTTGCACTTGGAAGAGGAGTTTTATTCTATCGAGAGGCGCCGACGCCGTTCTCGCGATAATCCCAGCCCCACCTCCTGCGGCGACCATCCGCGACCCGTCGAGCGTTTGCTTGATTTGCGACAGCACACTATTATTTTTGGACAAAAAATCGGCATCATCACTTGTACTTTCGCGCGCGGAGTGCGCCGCAAACGACGCAGCAAACGACGTAAACGACGACGACTCTTCCATCTCGTGGTGTCGATGATGATGATGATGATGATGATGATGATGATGATTTTGAGGACGTTTCTCGGCCACAAAAAAGCGCATCGAGGAATGCGAATCCAATTCTTGTACTCGTACTAATAAATACGTCAAAACGCGCGCGTGTTCGCGAAAGCGGAGTCCTTCCTCCGTGTCGTCGTCGCTTTTGTTGTTGTTGCAGAAAGTACTCTTCTTTGTCTTCTTTTTGTCTTCTTCTTCTTCTTCTTTTTGTCTTCTTCTTAATAAAGGTCTCTTCTTCTCTCGCACTTATTAAAAGTGGAAAAAAACAAAAGAGGACTTTACTCTCGTAGTAGTACGTGCTCAAAGAGAGAAGAAGTTCAACATTCAATGTCTTTCAAGAAGAGGCAGAAAAAGTCTCGGTCCTTTTTCTCTCGCACTTAAAAGTGGAAAAAAACAAAAGAGGACTTTACTCGTAGTAGTACAGTACGTGCTCAAAAAAGAGAGAAGAAGTTCAAAAATGTCTTTCAAAAGAAGAGGCAGAAAAAGTCTCGGTCCTTTTTCGTGGTCCCCTTTTTGTGTCTATTGTTTAGGGTCTCAAAATCAGATTTTTTTCAAACCCTAAATAGATGGGGGAAAAAAAGCGTGCCGCGTTCTTTTGGCGATGTCCCATTGATCCACATTGTGAACCGCTTTGCGCTCTCGCGGAAACGACCACCACCGCCAAAAGAGAGAGAGCACATCGAAAAAGAACCACCACCGCCCTTTCGTCGTCGACACTTTACGGGAAAGACACAAAGTACCTCTCTAAATAACGACTGTAAAGTGGTGTGTGTTTTGGAGGCCTTTTTTGTATCTCTTCTTCGCTGTGAGAGTCTCTATAAGGTATTCTGGGTATTCCGACAGCAACTCAGCCGTAGTATATCTTTGGGTATCGCGACGATTGGTATCTCGTATCTTAGTAGGTGCCTACGACTTTAAAGTACGTTTACTTACGTCGTGCAAAGCCTAAAGTCGGGAGTCTTCAAAGATGACGTACGGGACCATCAACACCGTGGTCGACCATCATCAGGACGAGGAGATGATGATCGCAACAACAACAACAACAACGACACCAAAGGATGAGAAGCAAGACAAAGGAGGGATGCTGACGACGACGAGGGTAAAGACGATGGCAGCGGTCGTGACGACGGCAGCCGTGGTCGGCGCGATGTGCGTCGCCGGGGTGAACAAGAACGCGTCGATGATGATTGGCACATTAGATGGGCTCGGGGACGCGGGGGGAGGAGGTTCTGTTTCGGAAACGACATTACTGAGAAGAAGAAACGAAGAAAGTCGGCGCGCGAACCCCGCCGACGCGGCGGCGGCCCCTCTCGGGAAAAAACACAAAAAAGAAGAGTGGCACTGGGAACACATCGGGAACGGGTACTACTGTCACAGCAACGCGAAATATATTTGCGAGTATTGGGGATCGCCGCCGCCTCCGGCGTACCCGTTTCCGCCGCAGATGCCGAACCCGCCGCCGCCGCCGAGTCCGATGCCGCCGCCGATGAGCCCGGACGTGCCGTCGCCACCACCACCGCCACACCCGATGCCACCACCGCTGTGTGCGAGCGAAGCGTTCGACGAAGATTCGTGCTCAGACGAAGTTGTTGTCAAGAAATGTTCGAGTAAAGTGAGCGAAAACAAGAACAAGAACGACGCCGCGGCGACGCCTCATTTAGGCCAGGAGAAGTGCGAAGACCTGAAAGTTCCGGTTTTAGGGTACTGCTCTATGCAGTCTGCGTTACACAAAATTCAATGCCAAGTGGATCAAACGCCATCGGCGCACTTGGCGCAGTCGTTGGAAAACTTGTGCACCGAATTGCCGACAAAGATTGACGCCGTCGCGAACTTTACGATGGTGAGAATGTTCCCGACCGATCCGAACGCCTTAGCGGAAGCGTTCAACTCGAGATTTGCAGCTTCGGCGTCCGCTACGGCTTCGTTAGGCGGTGCAAAAACTTCTTCTCCATCTTCTTCTTCTCCTTCATTAACCGGTGAAATGTTGGACATTTTTGATCCGGATAACGAACACGTGTTCAGAGACTCCATCCGTAAATTGTTGAGAGGTGACCCGGATGCTGCGGAGGTGAACAGCAAAGGTCACGAAATGGCACCATTAGGTCACTCGGCACACCAGTTGGGCGAACAGGCGTTGATTGCCACTTTGGGTGGCAGAGAAACGTGCTTCTCTGTCCCGGTGGATACGTTCCCGCACCACGAAATGTCCGGTCAATTTGAAATGGAATGGCCGGAAAAGTTGCACGCGTCTGAGTATCGACCGTCAATGTTCCGAGCGCAATTGTTGTCCCCGGAATTTGTTTCGTGCATTACGATGAACAAGTTTGAGATTCCGATGGAAGTTGCGCGAGGCATCGTCGACACGTACCGAACGTACTTCAAACCAATAATCACAAAGTCGTTGGCGCAAGTCAAAGACGCGACGTGCGGAAACAACAACCAAATCGGGCGAACATCCAGAATGGGTAAAACCGAAGCGTCGCAATCGAAAGATTCCATCGAAAAGATTAAAGCTTTCGCCGAGGAAGGTTTGGCTGGTGCCGAGAAGAAGACAGTCGGACGAAGTTTGTTGAGCAGCGAAGAGAAAACTAAGTCGAAGACGTACTTGAAAACGACGATTCAAATACCAACCGTTGATCTGAGAAGCGCGGCAAATATCATCCAACGCGAAGCGAACATGGGTGGTTCCGTCGACCACGCGTCGTTAGTTGAGGAACGCATCTTATTGAAGATCAACAACTTGCGCGCGCAGTTTCAAAAGGATCCGTTGCAAGATAAAGCGTTCTCGAAGAAAAAACCTGAGGAGGAAAAGAGACGCTCGAGATCTCTCTTGAACGTGGAGAATTACAACGAAGCCATGGAATCTGCGAGAATGTCTTTCACGAACGCGTTGAAGAAGACGCGAAACGTCGATTACGAAGCCGAATTGGCGACGTCCATCAACTTCAAAGCGTCCTTCAAAGCCGCGAATACCATGTTCAAACACGGCGACTTGTTCGATTTGACCGATACAGGACCGCCCGTAATTAATAAGGAAGAGATTATCACATTAGGCGTACCAGGCGTGTACATTAAGACAAACTTGGCGGCGAGGTTTCGCATGCCGTATTTCTTCAAAGCGGACGTGCCGGGTGAAATCAACTTCCACGTCAAGGGTGACGTACGATATAAAATCACCGTTTCTAACAACACTGCCGCAGTGGAATTCTTAGGCTCTACGATTCAAGCCGATCCAGAAGATATCACTTCTTCCGTCGTCGGTTCCTTGCAAATCGGCACTTCGGTGCGTTTGGACGAATTCGTCACCGCCGTGTGCGTCGGCGACTTGTGCACTGGACCGATGTTAGCCATGCAACAAGACGCCTACGTTGGCTTTGACACGTTCGATACAAACGGCGAAGTCTCATCCGAGGATGAAACGCCGACGTGTTACGAAGGAGCTAGTGGTCTCGAAACCACCTTTGTGGAGTGGGATTACGATGAGTCTGCGAAGGCGCAGTGTGCGTCGTCCGCCGACGGCGCCGCGAAGGGTGTGGGTTCGTACTTGCAAGTACCGAAATCGCCGATGGGGGTGTATATGACGACTTTGAACGGTCAATCGCAATCCATCTGGCACGATTACCACTTGGACTCTGGGAATGGACATTTTTTCATGGACGAGTTGTTCCACACGTGTGCCAAGGAGGACGATCCGGACACGTACGTTGACGCGTGCGATGCGGCGTATTTGGGTGAATTGCCGATGAAACCTACAAAGTCAGCGAAAAAGGCGGCTAGATTGGCCATGAAGCACCATCACGCGCACAGTAGCACATTGAAGAAGGTGAACGTGCCGAAACCGTCAGTTGCTCAAGCTGATAAACCTGCTGCGGCATCAAAACCAGCAGCCGATCAACAACGACAACAACAGGCGAAACCTGCTGCGGCATCAAAACCAGCAGCCGATCAACAACGGCAACAACAGGCGAAACCTGCTGTAGTAGCTGCGGCGACTGCTAAGCCAACCACCACTGCTGCTACTACGAAAAAGCCAACCGTTGTGACTGTCAAGGCTGCCCCGGTTCGACCAGACGGCGTTTACGAAAAGAAACCGGATGGCATGATGCGCTTGGTTGCCACCGAGCGAAAAACGCCAGAGCAAGAACAATTGGAAAAGAAGAAAGCGGAGGAAGCGATGAAAGCGAAGAAAGGCGCCGTGAACGAAGCGAAAGTGGTCAACGACGTCAAGGAGCAAAAGCAGCAGCAGCAGCAGCAGCAGCAACAACAACAACAACAACCGAAACCGCAGCAGCAACCAAATAACATAAAAATGACTCCAATCAACCTCGACCAGGAAGCGAAGGATCTCGAAAAGAGACTAGATTCCATCGAAGCTTCGATGGGCCGCGAAGAACTCGAGAAGAACTTGCAAGCAGAAAAATTGGCGAGAGGTATCCAAATCCCCGATCTCCCTGGTGCTAAAAGAGTTTCGTCAAAGCCGGCGCAGGTGAAAAAGTCATCGAAAGCTTCTGGAATATTTATCGACGATATCGCGGCTGAAATCGCGAATGAGGTGAGCGTGCAAGGTGACCCGTGAGCGATACAATTTTTTGTACAAGAAAGAGGGTATTTTATTAGTGTGTTATTAGTTTATGCATTACATTTAGAGAGAACCAGAGAGAGTGTGAAAGAGAAAGAAAGAGTTTATTTACGTTGTTCATGATACGATTAATAAGTGCTATTCATTTTTTATACGTCACCGGGAAAGCAGCGTCTCATTTTTGTCACTTTTACAGCCGTCAAATCTCTAAATCCGCGGCACAAATTTGAGCTCCATAAATAAAGAGTCGTCAGCCTCAAATGTCGGCTTCGAAGTCTCTTCTTCGAACGCACGACGAGCGCGAACAGTTGTTACCGACGACCATCCTCGATCGGCAAAGACCGGGCGATGGCGCTTCGCGCGACAAGGCATCGAATGCAGCGCGCAGTTTGGGGAAAATGTCGGTGCTCGTGTTCTCCCTCGTCTTGCTTTCGATTGGTACTGTTTTCGCACCTTCGATGACGACGAGGAGTCCGTCCTTTGGTGGTACTCTTCTTCAGAGAGCACGGCTTGGCAATGGCGATGAGAATGTTACGAGGTACGTCCCGTATTCCATGGAAATGATTCCCGATACCATCGCGCGAAAACCTTTGACGGATTCCACCTTCATGTTTGCCATCGAGCGGTGCTTAGAAGAAGCGCCGGAGGACGGCAAATGCGTCGATTACGGATCGAGAAGCTTGTACGGCTCAGTTTCGGAATGGAACGTGAGTTTAGTGACAAATATGGATAAAGCGTTCGAAAACCACGTCGAGTTTAACCCCGAATCGTTGAGCTCGTGGGATGTAAGTCAAGCGACGAGTATGCACTGGATGTTTTTCAACTGTCGCGAATTTAACGGCGACGTGAGAACGTGGGACACAGGGAAGGTTAAAGATATGAGCGGAATGTTTTATAACGCGACGAAATTTACGAGGAAAATTGGTGGATGGGACACGAGCTCGGTGACGAACATGCACGGGATGTTTCAGTTTGCGGTAAGTTTTAATAAGAACATTTTAGAGTGGGATACCCGGAAAGTGGTGAATAGCGCGAACATGTTCAAAAACGCAACGGATTGGTACAAGAAGTTTTCCTGTCCGAACGATTCGAGCGTGCCGAGCGAGTGCTCGTGCACGGCGTGCGTGAAGCAGGAGGAGTTTTTAGATAGCATAGAGGAATGTTTAAGTTTAGCGCCGGGAGGGAATTGCGAGAGTGGTTCGCACGGCGCAATTCACTTGTGGGATGTCTCTCAAGTGACGGATATGTCGTCCGCGTTTGAGAACAGAGAGTCCTTCAAAGATGTCGGAATTAGCAATTGGGACGTCAGTTCGGTAACCCGAATGGATAACATGTTCCGAAATGCGGCTAGTTTTAACGGCGACATTAGCAAATGGAACGTGGAAAACGTTCAATCGACGTACCGAATGTTCAAAAACGCAAAGGCGTTTGATAAGGACATTAGAGGATGGTTGATGATGCGTTTGCCGTTTCCGTCGATGACGACGAGTTCTTCGTCTTCGACAGTCAGCGAGAACCATACTAACCATGCCACCTGGGACATGTTCACTGGTGCAGACGCGTGGTTGATTAAATACGGCTGTCCGTCCTGCCAACAATTCGAAGGCCCACCGAGCTTGTGGTCCACGCTCAACGAACACCCGCCACCGTCGCCGCCGTTGCCGTTGCCGCCAATGTCCCCAACACCACCGTTCGACGAATCAAAATGCACCACCACGCCTCCTTTCGAAAACTTACACGAGTGCGAAGATACTTTGATACACAAAGAAAACTGCTCCATCGATCCTTCGACGAACGAGGAAACGTGCGCGGTGGAGGTCAAAGTCCCCGTCCTGGGTTTTTGCGCGATGAAAGCTGCCATCAACCGATTAAACAAAATCGAGTGCGGTTATTATGACCCAGAAGAAAGCACCGTGGGCACGCTCAACTCCGTCACCACGCCGGTGAACTTACGAGGCATCGGGAACTATTTAGACGGATTAGCCACGGTTCTCGAAACGCAAATAGCCCCGGCGCCGGCCGATGAAGAACACGGAGACGAAGGAGACCCCGACGACGTCGCCGGGGAGGGTTCCAAAGAACTCCGAGACGACAAAACCGGCGGCGTTTACGGCATGCTTAAAGATAAAAGGAAAGGTTGGTTCGGCTTTTAAACAAGTACCACATGGGTGGAATAAAGAAGTGGCTGCGCGTAGGTAGTATTAAAATACATATTTTAGAATATTTTAGTCAGACGCATCTTTGAATGAAAAGACGTACAAAAAAAAGTAACGCATTCGTCACAATAAAACAACACAGATCTGTGTAAATTAAGAAGCAAAAGAAATGAACGCTTTTGGACGCTGAAAACGAATCCAGTCGCACGCATGAGGGCACCTGAGATCCTCGAGGAATCGCGATGGCCGTTATCTGCACGCGACCGTCGATTGCTCGTGTTCGGGTACCCTCGCCGAGTGACCGAATTGGACGTTTCGAACTTGATGCGTTTTTTACTCGACTTGGAAAACGAAGAAGAGACAGAAGAAGAAGAAGAAGAAGAAGAAGAAGATAGATCGATGACGATCAAAATTCTGGACGAGACGGACGCGCACGGGTGCACCGCCGCATTCGTGCAGCTTCCTAAATCGATATCGAGAGAGAAATGGTGTCGAATGCTCGAGACAGTTAAATCTGGCGTCCGTTTTGAAGGCGAAAACATTTACTTGAGAACCTTTGAAGCACCAAATCGACCAGAGGCGTTGAGAGGTTTACCAACGACGATTGAGGAAGTATTTAGGACAAAGAGAAAGAGTGATAATGTGCCGAAAGGGTACACGATTGGTTACTCGGGGAGTGACGTAACCGCAGACACTACAGCGACGAACAACAACAACAACAACAACAACAACAA
>MDTG01364740.1_pt1 | contig 12867 bp, 9 predicted proteins | sample 811421 | NCBI WGS metagenome assembly MDTG01 (sample SAMN05326645, study PRJNA326480) | marine metagenome | isolation source: seawater | place: Pacific Ocean: South East | collected 2011
TTATTTGTGGCTATGGAGATGTTGGTAAAGGAACTGCTGCATCTTTTGCCTCTGCAAAGTGTCTAGTAACAGTAACCGAAGTTGATCCAATTTGTGCTTTACAAGCAGCCATGGACGGCTTCGAAGTAAAAAAATTATCAAGTGTAGTTGAAGAAATGGATATCATCGTTACTGCAACCGGTAATAAAGACATTGTTAAAGAAGAACATTTTATAAAAATGAAGGACAAGGCAATAGTTTGTAATATTGGTCACTTCGACAATGAAATAGATATGAGTTGGTTGAACTCAAAATATGGAGATACTAAAGAAGAGATCAAACCTCAGGTTGACAAGTATAGAATAAATGGAAATGAAATTATAATATTAGCAGAGGGCAGACTAGTAAATTTAGGTTGTGCAACTGGTCATCCAAGTTTTGTTATGAGCAACTCGTTTACTAACCAAGTTTTGGCACAACTTGAATTATGGAAAAACTTTAGAAGTTATGAAAATAAGGTTTATGTACTTCCAAAGTATTTAGACGAAAAAGTAGCAATGTTACATTTAGAAAAGCTTGGTGTAGAACTTGAAGAACTCAACTCAGAACAAGCGGATTATATTGGTGTAAATATTAATGGTCCCTTTAAAAACGATTCATATAAATACTAAAAATGAGAAAACCAACGATTGGTATTATTGGAAACGGTTTTGTCGGTGAAGCTCAAGCATTTGCTTTTTCACCCATCAGTAACATAAAGATTTATGATGTTGATCCATTGAAATCAACTCATACTTTGAGTCAAACTCATGACTCTGATTTTGTTTTTGTTTGTGTACCAACTCCCATGTATAAAGACGGAAATCAAAACTTAGAATTTGTTGAAGATGTTTTTAAATATGCCAATGAAAAACCTATTTACATCTTAAAATCTACAGTATTACCTGGAACTACTGAAAAATTAAATAAAATGTATAAAAAACTAAAAATAGTTTTCTCCCCTGAGTTTTTAACAGAAAGAACATCAAAGCTAGATATGTTGACACAAAACAGGATTATTCTTGGTGGAAAAAAAAGTTTAACAAGTCTCGCAAGAAAAATTTATGATTTAAGATTTAAAAACAAAAATGTAATTGAAACCGACTCTAAAACATCTGAATTAATAAAATATATGAACAATACTTTTTTTGCTACAAAAGTTTCTATAATGAATGAATTTAAACAAATCTCTGATAAAATTGGAGCTGATTGGAATATAGCATTAGATGGTTTTGCATCTGATGGTAGAATTGGAGATAGCCATCTTAATGTACCTGGTCATGATGGACAACTTGGCTATGGTGGGAAATGTTTTCCAAAAGATGTTAATGCACTAATCTTATACGCTAAAAAATTAGAAATTGAACTTGATACAATTAAAGGTGGATGGAATACAAATTTAAAGGTAAGAAATGAAAGAGAATGGGAAAAATAGATAAAATGTAAGATTTTAAATAATGGAGGTAAATAAATATATCTATTTGGTTTTATTTCAACTAATAATAAATAATATAGTAAAGTGTTATACAATTAAAACATGATTCTCTACTTTTTTTTATATTTGCCATCCAAAAAATAATATTATGAGGTTTTTATTTATCATAATCTTTACATCATCATCAGTTCTCTCTCAGACAAATGAAGTCCTTATTAATCAAGCTGTTCAAACAGCTAAATCTCAAAATATAACTACTATATCACAGGCTATAGACGCTTTAAAGTCAAGAGGAATTTCTGAATCACAAGCAAGACAAATCGCTGCGCAACGAGGTTTAAGTTATGACAAACTTTTAGAGGAATATTTTTTAAAAGATACCATTGATTACATTGATGATATGTCAACTCCGGACAATAGTATATTAGATATCGATCAAAATAAATTAAAAAATAATATCATTAATGAAATACAAACTGATGAAATAGAATTCCTAATAAAAAATCAAATTTCTGATTATTTTGGATATGAAATATTTAAAAATAATCCGTATTTGAATAAAGAGTACTTGCTTGGAAATATTGATGAGGGTTATTTAATAAGTCCAGGTGACGAGATAAGAATAATTATTTACGGAGATAATTCATTGGAAGTTAAAGTTAGTGTTGATAGAAACGGTAATATTAACATAAGGGATTATGGTTTGTTTTTTGCTGCTGGCATGTCATTTAAAACACTTAAAGAAAGGCTTAAGATTTATCTAGGAAAGTATTTATCTGGCTTAGTAAGTGATCCTCAAAAAACATTTATGGACGTAGCATTAACTCAGTTAAAACCCACTAAGGTTGTTGTTTTAGGTCAAGTTAACTCACCCGGACCGCATCTATTAACAACTTCTAGTTCAGCTCTATCGGCTTTGTATGCGGCTGGTGGTGTCAAATTCTCTGGTTCTCTAAGGGAAGTTATTATTTACAGAAATAACAAACAGTATAAAAAAATTGACCTATATGAATATATAACCTCTGGAAAACTTCGTAATGATGTAACATTAACAAATAATGATGTAGTTTTTGTGCCAAACAGAAAAAATTCAATTGAGTTGAAAGGTGAGCTCAGAAGAAGTTCAATTTATGAAATGTTAGAAAATGAAAGTTTATCTGATTTAATTAAATATTCTGGCGGTCTTTTACCAACAACACAAACAAATAAAGTTAATATACAAAGGATAGTCCCCAGAGACGAAAGAATAAAATCAAATGTTATTGATAGAAAATTAATAACCGTTAATTATCAGGATTATATTGATAATGACAAAGATTTAAGGCTTCTGGATGGAGATCAGGTTGTATTTTTCAGAATACTAGATCTTAAGATTAATCAAGTTAGAGTACAGGGAAATGTATTTGATCCAGGAACATTTTCTTTATCTGCTTTTCCTACTTTAAAGTCAATAATTCTTGATGCTGCAAAAGGAATTATGCCTTATACCTACTTGGAAAAAGTGGAGGTAGTTAGTTTAATTAATGGAACTGAAGTTGTAAATAATTATAATCTTGCAGACATAATAGATGAAAATATTTCTGTCAAATTACGAGACAGGGATGTTATTTCAGTTTTTAACAAGAGTCAGGTAGAAGGTGAAAAAAAGGTAACTCTATCTGGATTTTTAAACCCAGATGAAGATATTGTTTTTGATTGGAAAAGTAATTTAAGTGTTTATGACATAATATTCAATAATACTGAGATAGCTAACCCAGAATTAAAAAATAATATATTAGAAACAAGAATTGATTTGAAAAGATATAATATTGAAAGTGGTGATTATTTTACACTAAATTATGACTTTTTGAATCCTGAAAGCTTAAAAGACATTTATGTTCTTCCAAAAGATAAATTATATATCTATAACAAGAATATTAATGAAAGAAATCAAAAAGAAATTTATATATATGGGGCTGTAAGAAACGCTCAAACATTAGTTTTAGAGGATAAAATGTACCCTGAAGATGCAATATTATTGGCTGGTGGATTCTTGGATAATTCAGATATGAAAAATATTTTTATTTACAGAGAAAAACTTGATGCAAACTCTGAAAGACTCAATACTCAATTTGATATTGAAATTGATGTGGAATATTTACTCGGTTTGAAAAACAGTCCAAATCATCAGTTTGTTTTAACAGATAAAGATATAATATCTGTAAAACAAAAAATTGGCTACCAAAAACAAGAGATAATTTCAGTTTCAGGTGAAGTTTTGGTACCTCAATTTGTAGTGATGGAATTTAAAAACAGTAATTTAAAAGATCTTATTGAAAAATGTGGAGGATTAACTAAATATGCAAACCTTAGTAGTTCATATATCAAAAGAAAAGGTAATATTTTAGCTATTGATTTATCAAAGCCTAAAAGTTTAAAAACAACAACTTTGATTGATGGTGATGAAGTATTCATAGAATCAGAAAGAGGTGCAATTGTATCTACAAGCGGATCGCTTGAAAATACAACAAATTTTAAATGGGTTAAAGGTAAAAGAGCCAAGAGTTACATCAAATTATCTGGTGGAAAAACAGAAGATGGATCAAAAGCATACTTGATTAACTCTAATGGTAATTCCAAAAAAATAAGCTTCTTTAAAAATCCGAAAGTTTTCCCTGGGGGTACTATAATTGTAAACAAAAAAAATAAAAAAGAGAGAAATGAAGATTTTATCAAAAATTTTAACACAACATTTGGATTAATAACCTCTTCACTCACAGCTATCTTACTTGCTACCAAACTTTAGAAAATAAAATGAAAAGTAACACATCAAAGTCATTTAACAATACTAAAGATTTTACATTACTTTTAAAAAAAGTTTGGGAAAATAGAAAAATAACTTTCAAATTCTTGACGTTAGGTTTTTTTGTAGGATGTTTAATTGCTCTAATTAGCCCAATATCTTTTGAGTCCAGTACAACTTTTGTACCTCAAACTTCTGACACAAAAACTGGAACCACAAATACAAGTCTCGGATCACTTGCTTCTTTAGCTGGAATAAATCTGAATGCAATCACTGAATCATCACTTGAGAATTATCTTTCACCCCTATTGTATTCAAAAATAATTGAATCTGATGAATTCTCATTAAGTTTATTGAATCAAGATGTAATTTTAAAAGACGGACAAATTAAAACAATCAAAGATTATTTAAATGAATCTAGAAATTCTCCGTTAAAATTTTTTGTTGGTAAAATATGGTCTTCATTTAGTTCAATTTTTAAAAGTGAAGGTTCGCAATCTGATGAAAAAATAGTATTTGAGGACTATAATTATATAAGCGAAGCAGACGCGCGACTAATTATAATATTTAAAAAAAAATTTAACATTGAAGTTAATAAAAAGCAGGGTTACATAAGGGTAACTGCGACAGATAAAGATGCTTTTGTTAGCACTCAGTTAGTAGTCATGATAACTGAAAGTTTGCAAGCAAGAATAATCTCATTGAGAACAAACAAGATTAGAGAGCAACTGGGATTTTCTAAAGAGCAATACGAAAAGCAAAAGAAAGTCTTTGAAAAAGTACAGAACGATTTAGCTAAATTCAATGATTCGAATAAGAATATTTCAACAGCAGTTTTTTTATCTAATCGACAAAAACTTGAATCGGAATATAACCTTCAAGAGAATATTTTAACTTCTCTTGCAACAGAATACAATAACAATAAAATAAACTTAAATAAAGATACCCCAATTTTTTCAGTACTTGATGAAGTTTCGATTCCTCATAAAAGATCAAAGCCTAAAAGGAAACAAATACTTCTCTCCGTAATTATTATAAGTTTTTTAACTTCTGTTGCCTTTATAATAACTAGCGAACCAATAAAACAAATACTAGTTTATTTGAAAACAAATTAGTTCACTAATCACTTCTTTTTTTTATTCCTAACTGATATAATTTTTTATTTTGCCAATCCTTATCAGTTATTCTATTTAATAACCACCTTCTATACTCACTGTATTTAATACAATTTATTAATAAATTGTACCTAGATACTAGATGCAAATAAAATTTAATTATTTTAAATCTAATTTTGGTATTTCTACTGCTTATCAAATTTTTTTTAAAAGACATATAGTCCCTTATTGTTTTTGAATTTTTAATAAATTTTAATTCTGGGATTTTGTTAAAAATGTTGTAAGAAATATAAACAAAAGATTTAACGACTTTAGTTAATTTCTTTAAATGTTTAGTTACATATTTAACGTTAATTTTTTTTGATAATAAAAAAACATCATAAGCATTTTTTAAGGAAAGAGTTTTATAAAAATATCTATGATCATTAATTTGACCAGAAACAATTGATAAAATTAACATATCAGAATAGTCTAAAATTTGAAAACCATTTAAATCAATTATTCTATTTGAAATAGAAGAGTAGTTAAATTCACCTGAGTATTTTTTTATCACTAATTCTTTATGAATCTCAATGGCTGCTATATTATTTTTTTTTACTAATCTTTCATAATGTCTGTAAATAGGAATATCGTAATTAAATTTATAATATTTTTCGTAGCCATTTTCAATCATAATTTTAATCGATTTTGAATAATCTTTTTTAGAAATGATAAAATCAATATCACCTATCATTCTCTCCGAATTATCACAATAGAGGTTCGACAATAAATTACCAACACCTTTGATAAAAACAGGAATTATATTTTCTTTTCTCAGGATTTTATTTATTTCATTTACTTGTTTTAAAATTTCATTATTTCTATTTTGGTTAATATGAGTAATGCTTCTCATGTAATTTACAAGGTCATCTGGTAGATAATTTGTAAAACCTGTAATTTTAAAATTAATATATAATGCTGGTATGATATAATGAGCACTAGAAATTTTAATAAACTCATCCCAATCAATAGAGTTAGATTTTAAAATTTCTTTGACAGTATTTCTATTTTTTTCATCTGTTGAAATAGTTAGACATTTTGATATAAAATAAAATAAAACCTTATTTTCCATAGTATTAAATTATTTTTTAACAAATAAGTGATTTAATTTTTTAATGACTTATTCAGAGTAAAAAACAATATTATCCTCCTCCTTTTTCTTCTGAAAGAACTCATAATCTAATGTATTATTTAACCCCTTTTTTAATGAAAAAGAAGGGTTGAACACGGAATGAGCTTTTGTAGCATTAAACTGGGTCGTTGCACAAAATTTTTTCACTCTAACAGATGAAATTAGAAATTTTCTTCTAAAAATTAATGAAAACAAATCAAAAATATATGCTGTTGAAAGAGCTATCATGTAAGGGATTTTAACATTTATAATTCTAGAGTTGTTTTTTGATTCAACAAAACTAACAAGTTCCGACATAGATAGATCTGGTTTATCTGCATAATTGAAAATTTCAATGTTTTTTGATTTTTTATTAATACATTGATTAATAAAAGATACTATATTCCCAACATATGCCATCGATTTTTTATTTTTACCATTCCCAACCATTACAAATTTTTTTGAATAAATTTGTGATAATAAATTATACACATTTCCTCTGTTTCTCTCCCCAAAAATAACAGTTGGTCTAATAATAGTTACAGATCTCTTTACACTACTCTTTTTATTCCAATCAATAATTGCTTTTTCAGCTTTTAATTTACTTTTTCCGTAGTGATTAAAGGGTTCTTTTACATGAGTTTCAGTGGGATTATCCTTGTTAAGACCGTATACTGCTACAGAGCTCGTAAAAATTAATTTAGATACTGATGAACTATCAATTTTTTTAAGAACATTTATTGTTCCCTTTACATTTACATCGTAATATAAAGATGTTGGATTAACATCATCTCGGTGCTCTGCTGCTAATAATATAACAGTAGAACAATTCACTGGGATATTAATTTGTTCGATATATCTAATATCACCTATTGTTGTAATTGAAGGAAATTTAGGGCTTTGTTTTTTATCTAGATTAATACAGTTTTTTTCACCAATCTCATCTATAAGTCTTGAACCAACAAATCCTGAACCTCCAATTATTAGTACTTTAGAATCTTTTGATTTGATCATTTTTACACATTTTTTGTATTATTTAAATCTTTTAAAATCCAGATTAACTAGTAATACTGTATAATATAAGTTTTGATTAAATGTTTTTTTAAAGTTAGTGTAAATATATTTTGAAAAATGATAAATACTTTTTGTTACATTAAAATTTTTGGTTTAAATAATTTTTAAGCATGACAAAGATCATCACAATCATAAAATGATATAAAATCACCTTCAGCATATTAAATACCAATATTTCTAGTTTTAGAAATTTTCAATTTTTTTAATTCACCAAATAATAAATAGCGAAATAATTATTGAAAAAAGATTGAATTATTTCCCTTAATTTATCTTTACTACAATCATTTATTATATTTGAATTCAAGAAGCATATTATCTAATAATACATCATATTATTTTAAATATTATCAACAGGTAGTAATTATAACGGCTAATGATGTATATTAATAAATTAAATACAAAAAAAATGTATAATTAATGTCTGTTTCAATCGTAACACCAACCTTTAATGCTGCAAAATATATTGAGCAAACAATTCTAAGTGTTATTAAACAATCTTATAAAAAATGGGAATGGGTTATAGTAGATGGTGGCTCAAGTGATAATACAATTGAAATATTAGAAAAGTATAGTTTAACAGACAAAAGAATAAGTTTTATAATTAGTAATAGTGATTCAGGACCTGCTGAAGCAAGGGCTAATGCAATCAAAAATTCTAGTGGTAAATACATTGCATTTTTGGATGCAGATGATTTATGGCATAATGATAAACTAAAAATACAAACAGACTTTATGTTAAAAAATAATATAAAATTTTCATATACACTTTGTAGGGAATTACAAAAAAACAACAAATATGTTAGTGTAATTCTACCAACCTCGTCCTATTTTACATATTCTGATTATCTTAAAAAAAGAGGTATATATGCCTTTACAACAATGATTAAAAGAAACTTATTGACAGATGATATAATTAATGTATGGAGTAAGGATTCTTATGATGATACAATTTGGTGGTTACTATTATTAAAAAAAGGAACTGTTGCTCACCTTTTACCAAAGGACCTAGGTTTGTATAGAATTTCAGATAATCAGTTATCATCAAGAAGGTTATATACAATAAGGAATGTTTATTTTATGTACGATAAGTTTACAGATATTAATATTTTGTACAAACATTATCTTTTTTTAAACTATCTAATTAATTCCTTAAAAAGACATATTAAATTAAAGTTGTTTAAGAAAATTGATGTTATCGATAGTCGTCTAGACCTTAATTGGTATCTAAATATTAATAGTAGCGAATGAGGGTATTTGTAACTGGTGCAGCTGGGTTTATAGGAAGTAATTTGACAGATAGATTATTAAGTTCTGGAAATTATGTAGTTGGATATGATAATTTTTCAACCGGACAATTAAAGTTTCTTGATAAAGCTCTAAAAAATCCAAACTTTAAATTAGTCACTGGAGATATTCTTGACAAAAACAAAATGATAAAAGCTATTAAAAATTCTGAACTAGTATTTCATTTATCTGCTAATGCAGATATTAAAGATGGTTTAAATAATCCACATGTAGATTTAGAACAAAATACAATTGGAACATTTAATGTCTTAGAAGCAATGAGATATAATAATATAAAGAAAATTGTTTTTTCTTCAACTGGCTCAGTTTATGGTGAGGCAAAAAAAATTCCAACACCCGAAAATTGTTCATTTCCAATACAAACTTCTTTATATGCAACATCGAAGGTTTGTGGTGAAAACCTGATACAATCATATTGTGAAGGTTACAATTTTCAATCATGGATCTTTAGATTTGTCTCAATTCTGGGTGAGAGATACTCTCATGGACATGTTTTTGATTTTTACAAACAATTGTTAAATGACAATACAAAATTGAAAGTCTTAGGCGATGGTAGTCAAAAAAAATCCTATTTGTATGTAGAAGACTGCATTGATGCTATTTTATTTGCAATGAATAAATCAAATGAAAAAATAAACATATTTAACCTTGGAACTAATGAGTATGTTAAAGTAACTGAAAGTATTGATGTAATTTGTAATTTCTTAAAAATTAAACCTAAGTTAATTTTCAGTGGAGGTAAAAGAGGTTGGATTGGGGATAATCCATTTATTTTTTTAGACTGTTCCAAAATTAACAATCTTGGTTGGAAATCAAATATTTCAATTAAAGATGGGATCAAAAAGACTTTAAGCTACTTAATTCAAAATAATTGGTTGTTAACAAAAAGAAAATAATTTGAATATTTCAATAATTGGTATTTGGCATCTTGGTTCTGTAACATCTGCATGCCTAGCAAATTTTGGTCACAATATACTTTGTGTTGATGATGATAAAAACTTAATTAAAAAACTCAAAAACAATGTATTACCAATTTATGAGCCAGGATTAGCCGAAATGACTAAAAAATACTACAGCTCTGGAAAAATTAATTATAGTCATAATTTTAGTGATATTTCCCAATCAGAAATTGTTTGGATATGTTATGACACACCTGTGGATGAGAATGATAATGCTAACGTTGAATTTGTGATAAATAAAATCAACAAGGCTATACTTTCAATGAAAAAAAATACTAATATCATAATATCTTCCCAAATCCCAATTGGAACCACCAATCGAATTAAAATTCAGAACGAAAACTTAATAAAAAAAAACAATTTAAGTTTTGCTTACATTCCTGAAAATTTAAGACTTGGAAATTCTTTAAGAATTTTTAAAAATCCTGATAGAGTTATTGTTGGAATTGACTCAAAAAACTCTAAAAAAATAATTAATCAGGTTTATGGTAAAATAAGAAATAGAATTATTTGGATGAGTGTAGAATCAGCTGAAATGACAAAACATGCAATCAATTCTTTTCTTGCATGTTCTGTAGTTTTTATAAATGAGCTTGCCTCTATTTGCGAGGTTTCAGGAGCTGATGCAATGGAGGTTGAAAAAGGCTTAAAGTCTGAAAAAAGAATTGGCCCATATGCTTATTTAAAACCTGGTACTGCATTTGCTGGTGGAACTCTTGCGCGTGATATAAAATTTTTAATAAATAAAGGTAAAGATTTAAAGATTGAGCCTGTATTATTTGAAGCTATACTAAAAAGTAATAATAATCATAAAGACTGGATCAAAAATAAGATTAACTTAATATCTAAAAATAATAGAATTAAAAAAATTACTGTTTTGGGATTAACTTACAAACCTGGGACAAGCACATTAAGAAGGTCATTATCGGTTGAGTTATGCAATTGGTTAATATTAAACAATTTTGAAATAAAAGTTTATGACCCAATGGTTGAAGAAAGACCAAATGAGATAAATGGTAAATTCGAATTCTATAATAATATTGATGACAATCTCTTCGAAAGTGATATTTTAATTGTATCAAATGAATGTAAAGAGTATCTTGACATAGATTTCAAAAAAATTCATGAAAAAAACCCAAAAATAAAAATAGTTGATCCTAATGCATTTTTAAAAAAATCAAACAAAAATTATTTATATAATTTCAAATACTATAATATTGGAAAATCATCTTGAAATAAAAAATAAAAAAATTATAATTACGGGAGCATCTCATGGATTTGGATTCCAGCTTGCAAAATATTTTTCACATAAAGGTGCGGAAATTCTAATAACTGGCCGTAACCTAGTTTCATTACAAAATGCCCAAAAAATTATTCAAAAAAGTTCCAAAAGCAAGGTTTTTATAAAAACGTGTGATATTTCTGTTAAAAAACAAAATGAATATGTTTTTCATTATGCAATTGATGTTTTAAAAAGGGTTGATGTGTTGATTGCAAATGCTGGAGTTTATGGGCCTAAGGGAGAGGTTGAAAAATTATCTTGGGAGGATTGGTCAAAAGCAATTGATATAAATTTGAAAGGAACAGTTCTTAGTTGCATCTCTGTTTTGAACCATATGAAAAACAACAATTACGGAAAAATTATAATTATGTCAGGTGGTGGTGCAACAAAACCTATGCCTAAAGTAAGTGCGTATGCTGCGTCCAAAGCTGGAGTTGTTAGATTCATGGAAACACTTGCCAAAGAAACAGAAAGTTTTAATATTGGAGTCAATGCAATTGCACCTGGGGCCATGAATACTAGATTACTAGATGAAATTTTGGATGCAGGCCCTAAATTAGTTGGTAAAGAATTTTTTAAAAAAGCAGTAGAGCAAAAGGAGAGTGGTGGAACAAAAATGATTCACGCTATTAAATTGTGTGAATATTTAGTTTCAAGTTATGGTGATGGAATAACTGGTAAGCTAATTAGTGCCATATGGGATCCATGGAAAAAATTTGATTTATATAAAGAAAAATTAATTAATTCTGATATTTACACTTTAAGAAGAATTATCCCTGAAGAAAGAAATGAAAACTGGTAAAAATTATAAAGTTGTAATTGTTGGTTGTGGATCAATTGGCCAAAAAAGAGCCGATTCATTAGAAGGGGCAGTTTTAGTAGGTTGTTGTGATATAAATATAAATACAGCAAAAGAATTTTCAAAAAAAAATAACGATATTCCCTATTTTGATAATTATAGTAGCTTAATTAAGGAATTGAAATTCGATTTAGCAATTTTATCCACTACACACAATGCTTTACCTACTTTAATTCAAAAAAGTATTAATGCGTACAAGCATATTTTAGTTGAAAAACCCGCTGGAATAAATTTTAATGATCTTCAAAATCTTGAATTACTAGCAAAAAAAAATAAATTAATTATTCACGTAGGATTTAATCACAGATTCCACAGAGCCATACGAAAAGCAAAGGAAATTATCGATTCAGGCGATTTGGGTGAGTTAATGTTTTTAAGGGGAAGATACGGACATGGTGGAAGATTAGGATATGATCAGGAGTGGAGATCAAAACCAGAACTTTCAGGTGGTGGAGAATTGATTGATCAAGGCTCACATTTAATTGATTTATCAAGATATTTTTTTGGAGATTTTAAATTAGTAACAGGCTATGCAAAAACTTATTATTGGAACATGGTTGTTGATGATAATGCGTTCATGATTTTAGAAAATAATAAAGGGAATATTGCTCATTTACAAGTAAGTTGTACAGAATGGAAAAATATGTTTAGTTTAGAGATTTATGGAAAAAAAGGAAAAATCGATGTTAATGGATTAGGTGGGAGTTATGGAGTAGAAAAAATAACTTTTTATAAAATGCTCCCTCAAATGGGCCCTCCAAATACATGCTCTTGGGAGTATCCAACAAAAGATGATTCATGGAAATATGAATTTCAACAATTTATTCAAAAAGTGGAAACAAAAAATAACACCAGTCCAAACTTACTTGATGCAATTGAAAATTTAAA
>MDTG01123634.1_pt1 | contig 12866 bp, 9 predicted proteins | sample 811421 | NCBI WGS metagenome assembly MDTG01 (sample SAMN05326645, study PRJNA326480) | marine metagenome | isolation source: seawater | place: Pacific Ocean: South East | collected 2011
AACAATAATATGTTCCGCTGGTTTAACTTTTCATTTTTCAAATGGTTTTTACAAAAACTATCAAGAATTAACTGCACCTTATCTTGTTGAGGATAAATTCTATGATAATGATGGCTACATCGTTGATGCTTTTAAATTCGAGAATGTTGAGTTTTCAGGCACTAAAAAGAATTTGATTATAACTGGTGATTCATTTGCTAGAGATTTTATCAATATGGGAAGATCAAATAATTACTTTAGTAATTATGAATTTACAATCAGACCATATAACTGTTTCAATAATCAAGACTTTACAGATGAAGAAAAATTCAAACTAATTAAAGAAGGAAATCTTGTTATTATTAGTTATCGAATACTACCCTCTGAAGCATCAAAAAGGTGTTTGTTAAACAAAATAAGTTACCTTGAGGAGAACAAGATTGATTTTTTAGTTATTGGGACAAAAGATTTTGGATTTAATATTAATAGGCCATTAAAAGATAGGATTTATGATTTTAAAGCAACACCCAGTAAAGAAATTTTAGACTTTAATAATTTCTTAAAAAAGAATGTTCCTCAAGAAAAATTTATCGATCTTTTAAATTTAATATCCACTGATGGGCGAGTTCCTTTATTTACTTCGGAAAACAAACTTATGAGTATAGACAGAGCGCATTTAACATATTTTGGAGCAAGAGATGTTGGAAAAATTATCTTTGCAGATACTCGTCTTAGTGATCTTAAGTAAATATATAAATTATTAATAATAAAACAAATATCTATAAGATGAGACAACCAATAATAATTAACTTAATTTAAAAATAATTAATCTTAATTGAGCAACTCTGCAAATACATTTTTATATTTTTTCATTGACTCCTCCATGTAAAAATCCTTAAGATGTTTAACTCTTCCTCTTGTAGTCTTCCTACTAATTGAAAAATAATTAATTGAATTTACTAATTGATCCTCATTATTTACATCAATAAGTTTAGATTCTGGAACACCTTGAAGCAACTCACTTGGTCCATGCATGCAATTGGTAGATATGATTTTTACATTGGTAGAAACAGCTTCGACTAGAATACTAGGCATCCCTTCAAAGTATGAATTTAAAACAAATATGTCTGAGTGATTTAAATAAGAGTAATAGTCATCTTTAAAGTCTATAATTTCAATATATTTAAGCAGTGAATGATCTTTAATGTATTGATTAATTCTTTTTTTCTCCTCTCCCTCACCAATAATTATTAATCGTAAGTTATTATTTAGTTTAAGTGCTTTTCTGAAGGCGCATACTAATTCAAAAATACCTTTTTCCGGTGAGAGTCTTCCGATGGAGCACACAAGACAAATATCCTCCATATAAAACCAATTATGATTTGGTAATTTTGAATAATTATTATGTTTTTTTGTTAAGATTCCGTTATAAATTACTTTTACTTTAGACTTTTCTAATTTTAAAGACTCTAATAGACCATTCTTGACTCCGTTTGAAACTGCAATAATTTGATCCGATTTTTTAAACAGAATATTAGAAAGTTTCCTTAGCACAAATTCATCGAAGAAATTTTTTGATGTTTTGCATACTGAATTAAAATCTGACCTAGCTCCAACAATTATTTTGGGTTTATGTTTAGAAAATAGTCTAGCTAGCAAAGCGATATTGCCTATCATATACATAGATGTATGAATAATAGTAGGTTTTGATTTATTGTAATAACTAATCAATTCAATTAATAAAGATAATAAATTTGATACTTTAAGTTTAGTAATAATTACTCCAGGCTCAATAAGTTTTCTTAGCTCTCCACCTTCAAACCAATATACTAACTCACTTTGAAATTCACTTTTATTAAAAGAATTTGCCATCCTAATAAAAGATGATTCTGTTCCGCCTACTTGAAAACTTGGTATTATGAATGATATTTTTTTCATGCGTATATTACGTCAAGATACTTTTTGGAAATAAGATCTAGCTCAAATTCACTTTCTATGATTTTTCTTGAGTATGCTCCCATATCAGCAATTGCTTTTTGGTTAATCATAATTTTATTTATTGCTTCAATTAAGCTTTTAGATGAAAGTGCTTCACAGAAATAACCGTTTAAACCCTCTTGAATGCATTCTTTACAACCAGGAACTTTAGAACAAATTAAAGCTCTTCCTGAGGCCATAGCCTCTAGGACCGTTAATGGCATACCTTCTCCAAATGAAGGAAATATGAATACATGATAGTCATAGATATTTTTAATAAAAGTGTTTTGATCCCAGGCACCCAGATAATCTATAACATCAGACTCCATTATTTCATTATATAAAGATTCTTGTATTGAAAACGCGTGATTCTTCTTGTATCTTCCAGCAATATAAAAATCTGCATTTATATTGGTATTTTTTAGAGCAACAGCTGCATCAAAGTACTCTCTAACTCCCTTTGAATAAAAGAGGTCACTTGCAAATATAAACTTGATTCTTTTTGAGCTTTCAATTGAACCAAAATTTATTATGTCTAAATTAATACCATTACCTTTTATTACAGATGAAAAATGATTATCACCTAGAATTTCTCTAAAGAAATTTCGATCTTCATGATTTTGAAATATAAATTTATTTTTGGTTGATTGAAATAAAGAAAATACTTTAATAACAATAGATTTTAGATTTTTGCTTTGTCTTAGAACATAAGTACCGGTGATTACAAAATAGTTTTTATTATTTAAAAATATAGAAGCTACTGCACCTATAATCGAAGATTCTAGCGTTATATAAAATACATTATCAATTTTATTTAATTTCAATAAATAAACTAAATTAATCCCGTAACGTATGGTACTTATAAAATTAATAAGTCTATTTTTACTTCGTCTGGCTTTGATGCGAATAAATTTTATTGAGTTATTTTTCAGAAGTCTCGAATCATTTATCTTTAAAGTATCGCTAAGAACATAAATTTCAAATTTTTTTGATAACTTCTCTGCAAGATCAATTCTATGGGAAAAGAAAAAATTAATATCACTAACAACGAAAGCCAAAGATTGTTTTCTATCAGTTGACATAAGCCTCACACCAAACTAAAAATAAAGATATTGCAAACAATGATTCACCAATATTATCTCCCTTTGCCTGTTGGCTTAGAAGTTTATTGCAATATGATTTATCTAAAAAATAGTTATTTTCTGAATTTACTTTTTCATAAAGGAAATCATGCCATTTGCCTGACCTAAATAATTCATTGACTGGAAAACCAAATCCTTGTTTTCTTGAATAATCAAAACCGCTTGGAAGTATTTTTTTTGCAAGTAATTTTGGTAAGATTTTTCTTCGATTTTTTTTAATTTTTAAATAGCTAGGTACTTCAAGAAATGCAAATCTTGTTATTTCACTATTGAGAAATGGCGATCTAACTTCTAAGGAAGCAGCCATGCTTGCTCGATCGACTTTTACCAGGATATCTTCTGAAAGATAATTATTATAATCCTCGTAAGTAATTGACCTAATCAGATCTGTTGAAATTACGCTTTTTTCTTTGTTTACTTTTTTAAAATGAGACACATCATTGAAGAGTCTTTTTCTAATGGAATCATTGAATAAGTTTGCACTGTTAAAATGAAGATTTTTAATATCTTTACCAAATAATTCTAGTGATTTTCTTCCCCTTATATTTTTTGGTAAAAGAGATAAAGCTAAATTTACTAACGAAGAGCGCAGTGGGTAAGGAAAAAATTTTTGGATTTTAAATAGATCATTATAACGATTATAGTGACTGTAACCACCAAATAACTCATCTGCACCATCTCCTCCGAGAGCAACTTTGCAATGCTTTCTAATTTCTTTTGAAAGAAGAAGGGTAGGTATCATAGAAGAATCTACCATAGGCTCATCATAGTGCTTTACTAGTTTATAAAATATTTCTGGTTCAATCTCATCTGCATCTAGCTCCATATGATTTGTTTTGAAATGTTTTGCTATAAGTTGAGCATGTTTTGATTCGTCATACTTTTTCATTTGTGGAAATATTACTGTAAATGTATTTAATTTTTCAAAATATTTAGAGGCTGTTGCAACGATCAAACTTGAGTCCACTCCTCCACTTAACATCATGCCAACAGGCACATCTGCAATTAATTGCTCCTGTACCGCATTACCAAGAAGTTTTTCAAATTTATTAACATAGTAATCATTTTTTTTATTAGAATTCTTCAGAGGCATAGATATTTGCTTATCGAGATTCCAATATCTTTTAATTGTTAATTCAAATGAATTTAGATCTAGATTGGCCTTGTGGCCTGGTTTCAATTTTTTTATTCCATTCAGCATAGACTTGTCTTTTGGCGAGTACCCATTTTTGAAGTAATTATTTAATGCATCTATAGAAATGTTTTTATTTTTAGAATCATGATGTATGGTTTTAATTTCTGAGCTTAAGTAAAGTGTTTTATTATTTTTATAAAAATATAGCGGCTTTTCACCAGCTCTGTCTCTAGCGAAAAAGATTTTATTTTCTTCTGGATCATATATTACGATACTAAACATACCCTCCAAATGTTCAACCAAATTTTCTTTCCAAAAATCATATGCCTTTAAGATTACCTCAGTATCTGAAGATGTTTGAAAAATATAATCCTTTGTTTTTAAAAAATTTCTTAATTTGGAATGATTATATATTTCTCCGTTAAAGACTATCATCCTTTCAGACCCTATATCGACCATAGGCTGATTAGCCATACTACTTAGATCAACAATAGAAAGCCTATTAAATCCAAAAAATATGTTCTTACTGCTATTAATGATATATTTTTGAGAATCTGGCCCCCTATGCTTTATCAAGTCTAAAGATTTTTTTGAGGAATCTAGGTCTATTTGATTAGATGAAATAATACAATAAAAACCACACATTTTATTTTAGAATTAGACATCTTAAGTAATTCATAATATGCAAAGCTTCATAATTAATAATATTTAAGTTTTTGTCTAAGCCTATTATATTATTTCTAATGATATGCATTTTGGTATATTAACTTAAAAGTGTAATAAGCTATATGTTAAAGTTACAAAAAACTTGAAGAAAAGTTATTGATAGAATTTTAATATTATAAAGGTACACAATATGATTGAAGAGATTTCATTGATTATTCCAAGTCGAGATGCCGAAGAAAGATTGCTTCATCTATTAAATTGTATTCCAAATTGGAAGATTATTCCGAATGAAATTATTATTATTGATTCATCTGAAAGAAAATTCTTATTACCAAATGATTTCGAATCTTTTGCAGAAAAAAATAATATCAAAGTATTATTGATTTATGAAACTAATCTTTATCCTGGTCATGCTCGAAATGTTGGAATAAAAAACTCAAAAAACTCAATATTAGCTTTTTTAGACACATCTACATTCCCTACAAATGAATGGTTGTATAGTGGATTAAATTTAATGAAAGAGAATAATTCTGAGGGAGTGTGGGGTAATACTTATTATCAAGCTGAGGCATTTTTGTCAAAAATTTTTAGAGAATGTACTTTTGGTGCCAAACCTATAAAGACTTTTCCTGGAAGCATTTTAAAGAAAAACATATTCAATATTTGTGGGTTATTTATTGAGAGTGTTCGCGCAGGTGAAGATGGAGATTGGATGAGTAGAGCACATCTTCAAAAAATTAAAATGTTGTCTCCAAAAGAATTTTTGACTTACGAAGACCTAAACAACACTAGTTTTAAAAATCTTATAAAAAAATGGTTTAGAAACCATGTCTTCGGAGCTAAGTTACCATTTTTTAGAGCACATAAAGATTTCTATTATTATGCAATATCTTTCATTGCAGTTGTAATAGCTTTTAACTGGAATTGGATTTTAGCCTCATGGGATGAGCAAAGTATTTTCTTTATTCCAAATATAACAAAAATAAGCATATTAATAATTTTTATTATTTACATTTTTATTAGAGGTATATACCTTCCTATTAAAAAGGGTGTCAGTCTTAGATTCATCCTTCCGATCAATTTTATATTAATTGCTTTGCTGTCAGGGCTTCTAGATTTTACAAAAGCTTTAGCTTTTGGTTATTCCAAGTTTACTAAAATTAATGTTTAAAAATCTCAGAATAATATATGTTGTATCGATAACTGTGATAATTATTTTATTTAGTCTATTTATAAGTAAAAATAAGACATATTTTATTTCGTCTTCAACCGATGCAGTCAGATTTATTTCTTTTGGTGATAATCCGCATGTACCTGAGAGAAAAGTTAAAGATCAACTAAATATGCTTATAACTTCAATTAACAAAGAGAAGGTTTCTTTGGTGATTCATGTTGGTGACACGCTCGGTGGAAGGGAGCCCTGTACTAACTCCATGATCAATCTTCAAAAGGATATTATGAATCAACTAAATGCACCAGTTTTATATACTCCAGGCGATAACGAATGGCGAGATTGTTATCAAGATAAAAAAGTTGATGTTTATAATAATATAGAACGATTGGATTATATTAGACAGACCCATTTTTCTAATAAAAGAACATTAGGAAAAAATCCAGTTCAAATTGAAAATCAAAGCAAAAAAGGTTATCCAGAAAATGCACGTCTTATGATTAATAATGTTGCTTTTATTTCAGCTCATGTAATTGGCGGTAACAATAATTATGATCCGACTAATGAAATCAATACCATGGAGTACAGAGAGCGAGACTCAGCAAATATTTCATGGATTAAAGATACCTTTAAAAAATATGAACGAGCAAGCGCTTTTGTAGTAGCAATTCATGCAGATATGTATTCCAGTAAATCCTCTTTTTTACCAGCAGCCTATGAAGCGTTTAGAATATCGTTATATGAAATTAGTAATAAATATCAAAAACCTTTATTAATTTTGTATGGAGATAGCCATGAATTTAAAGATTTTCAACCCATGCCAAAGGAATATCCTTTTATATATGCTATTGAGAATTATGGTGATCCAGACATAAAGGCATTGATGATTGAAGTTGATGCATCAAAAAATAAACCATTTTATGTTGTTAAAGTTATAAAGGGAGAAAGCTTATTAACATGGACATTGAGAAACATAAAAAGAGTTAAAAATTATCTAATTAGAAATTTTCAAAAAATTGTTGATAATCCTTAATCAACATAAAGTTGGATAAATAATTAATAAATTGAAAATGAAGGAAATTTAATTTTAGTAAGAGACTCTTTGAATTTGAGCTAGACTTGCTAAGAATTTTGATGACCTTACCTGCCTATATGGAAAATCTTTCATTATGGTATTAACTTTTTTTCTTGAATTTGGATTAAACTTTAATTCAACTATAACAAAGTCTTTTCCCATTAATATAGGATCTGATGGAACCTTGCTTCCGCAGTATGATATATTTTTATCAACTGTAAGCCTTAAATTACTATCGCTTGACAACTCATAGTATTCTCTTTCATAGCTTGTAAAAACTGTTCCCATCAAACTGAAACCAGATAATGCAGGATTAGTTTTACATATAGTTTCCATCGAGTCTTCTATTGAGTTCATTCTATTATAATAATCATCTTTATTTTCATACGAAAACTTACCAACATTCAATTTATCACTCAGGCTATTAATCTTTCTTTTAACCTCAAAATTAAAAATTTGCGAGTCCAAGATAAAACCATCAATGAATTTAACATCAATTTCACTATACCATCTAGCTCTTAACTTTATTCTCCTAGATTCCCCAGACATATTACTTGCCGCAAAATCATAATTTGGAGTATCGAAGTATAAAGAATTTACAACTCTAGGCGGATAGCTTTCTCTAAAAAATGAACTACTATATAACCAAGAATAAAGTCCTGATATGTCTCTAAAAAAAACCTTGTACTTTATCTCTTGACGGAGACTGTCACTAGATAATTTCATTATTTTTTCATTCTTCCTTGATAAAGCTCATCAATGTCAATTTTAGATATCTCACAATTTTTATCATTTATTATTAAATCAGTACCACTTTCTCTAACACATGTATTAGTGAACATATCTCCATTAACAACATAATCTTTTACCTCAAGTCTAGTAGATCCTTTGTAAAAGGGTTTCTTGACATATGTCATAAATAAATCATATTCAATATTTTTTAACATAATATTTGATGCATTGACTAGACTTGAATCTTTAACAGCAATCCCTGTAGCAACATCTTCATAGGAGGCTTCATTTATAATAGCAAATGATTGTTCTCCAACAGAGAATGCCTTGTCTTTGATATTACTTGCATTCATTTTAGAAATTTTGAGATTTGATCCAGAGATGTCCAAGCCATCTCCGCCTACATCTAAAATATTTAAGTTTTCAATGGTCCCAACACAAAAATCACAATCAAAAGCATCGGATGGAGCGTTATTAATATTTAAACCAGAGATATTAACTTTTGCATTTACTATGTTAAGTTGATCTTCAGCATTACCATTCTTTATGTAAACATTTTTTAAATTAAATGTCCCTCCATAACCATTTATTGAGCCAGTAAATCTTCTCAGAAATGAATCAATGGTTGCTAAATCTGAGAAATTTGTATGTTGAATTATAGAAATTTTATCATCTTCGTTTTTTATAAAGATTCCACCTTTTCCAATGATATTAATAGGCTCTTGTTTTGAACCATTCATAGCAACAGAATCTTCAAATATCAAGTTAACGCCTGGCTGAAGAAGTATTGTTGTTCCGGGCTCTATGACAGTTCTGTATTTAAAAATTTTATTTTCATTAAAGCTTAAATTTCCAGTAAGGCTACATTCTTTAATCAAAGCACTATTTCTACAATATTTTTCTTCATAGCCTGGCATTTTTTGTTTGAAGTTTGTGTGATTAAAAGAGTATATATTTTTATTAATTTTTTCTTCACCATTAATATTGAACTTTACGGAAATAGCTTCTGTATAGTTTCCAAGAAGATCTGTTTTAATATTAATTGAACTTAAAGATTTCTCTTTTGAAAAAGGAATAATTTTATTTATGTTTATTTCTTTTTCATCAGTAATAATGCTCTCAACAGTTATATCATCACCTAAGAGATTAAACACTCTTACAGTTCCATCAGCAAAATGAAAAATTTCACTTACCTTATCAATCTTTTTAAGCTGATCGATGCTAATTTTTTTTTGTACTTGATCTATATTAGATGGAAAAGCTGAAATCGTATTAATTTTTTTAACTATCTCAGAAATATTCTCTTTTAAAAATTCTAGGTTCGAAAAAATTGGCGTTATTGAAAATCGCTGGTCATTTGGGAAATATTTATCTTTGAGAGCATTAATGTCATTAATTGGGTTATCTTTTGCAAAATAATAATTGAGATTCTCCAATTCCTCTAAAAACTCTTCTTCTTTCAGAGGCTTATTTTTAAAAATGATTTCATAAGCGTAAGGGAGGGTTGAAATACTATTAATATATAATTTTACGTCTTTCCAATTTCCTTGATCAGTCAAGATTGGCTCAAGTTTTTGCTCATATTGATTCCACGTTAACCACATATTTCGAGGCCCTAGTGTATGAATACTTCCCCAAACCAGAGAAAGAGCAAGATTTGCAATCATTTGTTGTCTATTAAATATACTTCCATCATTATTCGACATATGCATGTGAATATTGCTGTATACTTCATTTAGTATAGGATCTTGTATTATTTCCTCTTCTTTACCTTTTATATTTATAGTAACGCTAGGATCTGAAATATAATATTCCAAATATCTACCATCATTCCATTTTCGAAAATATGCAGACCTTTCCTCATTAGATATTCTAAAGATGCCTAGACGTTTTACTTCCTGGAGCTCTAAAAATTTTTCATCGATTACTGGTTCAGCATTCATGACACCCCAACTTTCACCGTTTAATGAAATTTTGAAGAAATCTTGACCGCTGGTTGATAATCTTCCAAGCTTATTGTTAATATTATGAAAAGCAGCATCATATGGAAACTGTCTTGAATTAGGCTTTTGTATTGCAAATTCTTTCATGCCATGAATGTAACCACCTTTTACAGCAATCCTTAAACTCATTCTTTTTACAGAACTCCAATGATCTGAGCGATTACCTTTAAGCTTCACTTTGCACTTAAAAATGTTGACGCCGTCAGAAACCTTACATGGAACATTTTCTGAGTCTTGATTAATGTTATTAATTAGAGCTTTTTCACGATCTCTAAGAATTTTTTCTAAATGTTTGAATTTGATAAAGATTTTAATATCTTTTAGATTAGGATTATCTGTTTTAACTACTCCGTCCCAAATAGAATTTGCAAGGTTTAGTGAAAAAGGAACAAAATCTTTAGATGATATAGAACTAAAAGCAGCCGCTTCACCATTATCAAAAAGTTGAGAAGGAGATGAGAATGATGGTGCAAAACTTTGAAGTTCTTGTTGCTCAGTATCAAAAATTTTGGCTAAGTTTAGAGAACTTAATATCCAAAATAACGAAATAGCAGACAATACTATAAATATATAAAAAAATTTTGTTTTTGCTTTAAAGTTGCTTTTTCTAAGCATTTGAAAAAAAGATTACCAATTCACCCCTGATTCAACAAGATTAAAGTCTATGCCATTATCACTGTCGTTTAATTTATCGATTAAATCTTGAAAATTGAAATCTTCACCAACGCTTATATTGAAATAAGCGTTAATTTTTTGACCTGAATTCTCAGTTCTTATTAGTTTGAATGCTGTTACATTTTCTTCGATTATTTTTGAAGCCTCACTGAATTTATTTTGAGAAAGTTTAATTAGCAAGGTATATTCTCCAGAAATCTTAGATGTTCCTCTAGATGTTCCGACAAAGAAAAGATAAGCTAAAATTGATAAAGTGATAATGATTGTTATCATTGAAAATCCTGCTCCAAAACCCAGACCAATAGCAATCGTTAGGAACAAATATCCAAGCTCCTCTGGTTCTTTGATAGGTGTTCTGAATCTAACTATTGATAAAGCTCCAACCAAACCAAGTGATAAAGCAAGAGAACTTTTTACAACCGTTATGACCATGAAAACAGTTAATCCAATCAAAGGAAGTATTGCGCCGACATGTGTTTTGCCACCAAGACTCCTAGAAAATTTTTTATAAAACCAACCTACAAGACTCACAAGCAACATGCATAGGAAGAGATTAATCAATACAACAGAAATAGAGTCTTCAGCAAATTGTTGGACTGTTATAAGGTCGTTAAGGTTTTCCATAGGGCATATGTTAACGTAAATTTTTTAAAAATGAAAAATTTAAAATCTTTATATAGTGTAATTTAAAATTGTAATTAATCTAAGAAAATAAACTTTGTTAAGAAAATTACAAACAGGAACCATGCACCAAAACTTATTTCAGATTTTTTACCCGAGGCAGCTTTAAGAACGACATATGAAATAAATCCAATTGCAATCCCGTTGGCAATAGAAAAAGTCAAAGGTATCATGATGATCATAATTAGAGAGGGTAATATTTCAGTTTTATCTGACCAATCAAGTCTCTCCATTCCTCCTAGCATTAAAATAGCTACGTAAATTAAAGCACCAGCAGTAGCATAATTTGGAACAATCGATGCAATTGGTGAGAAAAAAATTGCTATCACGAAAAACAATCCAACTACTATTGCTGTCAATCCTGTTCTTCCGCCTGCCTCCACGCCAGCAGAGCTTTCAACATAACTTGTGACAGGAGAGCAGCCAAAAAAAGATCCTGCTACACTTGCTGTACTATCTGCTTTAAGAGCTTTGTCAAGATTTTTGATCTTACCTGAAGAATCTATTAAATTTGCTCTTGACGCAACACCCATTAAAGTGCCAGCGGTATCAAATAAATTTACAAATAAGAAAGAAATTATCACAGCTATCATTGCAACATCCAAAGCTCCAACAATATCTAGTTTCATTAATATTGGTTTTATATCAGGTGGGGCAGAAACAAATCCGTTAAATTCAATTAGTCCAAGTATTAAAGCTATGATGGTTACAGTCAAAACTCCAATTATTATTGCACCATTAATTTTTCTTATTGCCAATATTAATATCAAAAGAAAACCAAGAGCTGCGAGCAGTGTTTCATTGTCATTAAAATCGCCTAAACCCAAGAAAGTTGCATCGTTTTGAATAATAATTCCACCTGTTTTTAAACCAATAAAACCTATGAACAAACCTACCCCAGCTCCCATGGCAATTCTAAGATTAATTGGAATGCTATTGAGCATCCATATTCTTAATGGAGTAACGCTAATGATTACAAATAAAATACCAGCTACAAAAACAGCACCAAGAGCTACTTCCCAGGAATATCCCATTTCACCAACCACTGTATAAGTAAAGAAAGCATTTAATCCCATTCCTGGAGCTAATCCAACTGGCCAGTTTGAATAAAACCCCATGAGAAAGCATGCTAAAGCTGCTGCAATGCATGTACCAACAAAACTTGCACCTAGATTCATTCCACTAGCAGCCATCATTTGTGGATTTACAAATAATATATATGCCATTGTGATAAATGTTGTAAAACCAGCTAAAAATTCTTTTCTAATAGTGGTATTATTATCATGAAGTTTAAAAATCTGTTCTAAAGTTTGTTTCATAAATTTTTAAATTTGAAGTTTTACTAAGAATTTTTAAGTATACAATTAATTAAGCGTTTTAGAGTTACTAATTGTTGTTATATTTTCAATTTTAGACCGATTTTTTTGGCATAAATATTGCATTAAGTAATTACTAACCTAATTGTGGGGATTAAATATGAAATTAAGACTAAGTATTCTAAATATATCATTATTATCTTTTTTATTTTTATTTAGTGAAGATGCATTATCTCAAGATAATCAGCAGGTTTTTGAAGAAGTAATTGTTACCGCTGAAAAAAGAGATGAAAGCTTACAAACAATTTCTCAGG
>MDTG01433497.1_pt1 | contig 12866 bp, 7 predicted proteins | sample 811421 | NCBI WGS metagenome assembly MDTG01 (sample SAMN05326645, study PRJNA326480) | marine metagenome | isolation source: seawater | place: Pacific Ocean: South East | collected 2011
AGTGATGAGGATTTAGACGGTCTTTGGGATTCAATGTTGGAAACCCCTGTTGAATCCGATGATGATTTTCAACGCTTTGTTGCTGATAATTCAAAAATCAAAAAGGAAATGTATAGGCGTTTGAAAGAGAAACCCGAACATTCTCAAGAGCATGGTGCTGAAAATAATGCAGAAACGAATGTATCTGCATCAAAAGGATTTGGCTATGGAACAATCGTCACCGCAGGTGCGGTGGGTTTGGTCGCAGGTGCGCTTATGCAAGAAATTAGGTGGAAAAAGCGATTTGAAGCGGCTGAAAACAAAATGCAACAATTGGAAGATTTGATTGATGGTTTGACAAAAAAGGCTGAACAGGCCAATAACACAAAAACCTTCAATAGCCCACAATCTTTGAGCAACCATGACATTTTGCGTTCATTTAATGCAAGGAATGGATATTGAGGGATAATATGACAGATGAGGCTACAATTGATTTTAAGCAATTCAGTTCATGTGTGAATACGCTAAAGGAATCCATTCGTTATGAGCAACAAAAGGCTCAAAGAGAGATTTTCCGTTCATTTATGAGCGAAGTTTTGAAAATGGATAGCGAAGAAAAGGAATTTGCCGCTATGGAATCTCAATATATTGAAGAATTAAATCGCCTTGCCGATGAGTCCGAACCCCTTTCAAAACGAGTCCTTCAATTTGTTGAATCACCCTTTTTGTTCAGTCTTTTGACATTTAAGAATTTGACATATGAGAGAGAAATAAAGTCATTCTTGAAAAATCTCCAATCTTTGCTCAAGCATACTTCTCAAGAATCAAGCGACAATGAAGTTAAATTCATTCACACTTTTTTGGATAGAGGTCTTAGTGATGTTGTTATGAGTTTAACAAAAGAAAATCTAAGCGACAATATCACTCAAGATATATTGTCCTCGTTGGCTGAACCGATAAGCACATGGTTCAAATGAACAAATGTAAGGTTCAAATAGAGAGATTGTTCAATAATAGACGATACACATGAGTTTTGATGATGTTCTTCAACCGAGGCGTTCAAATCCCGAAGAAGATGTTCCGAGAAAAACCCCTTCACCAAGCCCTTCAAGTCAAAAAAAGGGTGAGTCTATTTTAACCAATTTAGATATTGGAGAATGGGCTAAGAATGCAGGTATCAGCGAAGAATTGACACAACAGGTAATTGTTCCCCTTGTCGCCATATTGGATAAACACGGTGGAAAAATTATCAGCACAGAAAGTCGTGAAGTCCAAGCGGCCACATCATTTGCTTCGGCTTTGACCGATTTTTTACCCTTGATACAAGGGGCATATTCATATTTTAACGGAGTGCGAAAAGAACTGAATGCCGCAGATGAGGCGTTGTTAGAAGCGCATACTGCCGCTATATCAGCAACAGAATTGTCAAATATGTTTGGTGATGATAACGAGATTGATAGTGAACCTATTCAAGAAACGCAAGAAACGCAACAATCTCAAACTTTTGGCCCCGAAGGTTTCAACCCCCCGCAAGCGAGCAACCGAATTATTCAAAGCGGTAAGGTGGACTATTACGAATTGATGGGCTATGGTTCGGAGGAATCCTTTAATCAAGCGGTTGGTGAAACACAACCGACAACGAACATATACACCTCTCAACAAGAACGGTTGGAAGAACAAATTGAAGTCAAAAACACACAAGGATTACCCGAAAAGGAGGGTGGAATTGTTTCTCTTGATGCTTTAACACTTGAGCAAGGTATGAGTGCATATGAAGTGAAACGAGGCGATACCCAAGAAAAAATTGACAATGGATTTGTCATGGATGGTGTGGAAATCACCAATGAAAGGGTTGCTGATGATATAAGAGAGATTCAAAACCTTATGAATCAAGAAAAAATGAACCACAAAATGAATAGCAAAATAGCGGTTGAACCTCAAGAAATGTCTGCTCAAGAAATCATTGATGATATGAAATCCAAAGCCAACCCCACAAGAGGCGGGCAAAGAGTAGGAGAAGCACCCAACAAAGGTGGAACGACCATTAGCGTTTCCGATGCGGAATTAGCAAGCCTCGCAACATCAGCATTTGATATACCCGGCTTGGCTGAACTCCAACAAGCCGAAGCAAACCAAGCAAAGGCTAATTCAAAAATGAATGAAACGGCACAGAAAGTGCCTCAAGAAGAATCCAATGGCTTAACACCCCTCACATGGGATGATGCGATAGGCGAGGGCATATTATCCACCACAGATGTTGAAAACGAAAATTAAGCGTGATTGTATGACGATAACGCTTGGTAATCCTGTTTGGAAACGATTCATCACAACGAGAATCGGAGAATGGCTCATATGGACACGAAGTATTCACCTTGATTCCCATTTGCATTTATGGGAACGCTACACCGACAATTTCACGGCTGATGAGGCCGCACAACGAGCCTTGAAGAAAATTGGCAAACCAACTGATGAAGAATCCTTGATTGAAAAATTGTTATTGCCACCCGATTCTTTTTGGGCTGAAATGGAAACATTGGCAGGTGAGCCACAAAAAATAGTGCGTATGTACAAGGTTTCGTTGTCGGCTACGATAGACGACATTTTGTTTGAATTGAGTCCATATAGCGAATCCTTTGATGAAATAGAGAAAATTGTGGACTTTATGAGCAGAAAATCAGCGTGGTTTGATGCGTTGTTGAACCATTTTAGAGGCTACCAATACAATCTGCTCAAACAAGCAGAAAAATTGTAGCGTTGAGGCCGTTTATGCGTTTGGGCTGATATGAATATCATATGGTGTGTGGATTCATATAGTAAAATGGCGAAGTGAATATAGGTTGAATCATATGGCTGACAAAGATGAAGTCAAAATTGGCGATATTGTGGAAGTCATTGTTGAGAAAAAGGTCACAGGTAAATTGGGAGATTCTTTGAAGGCTCAAGGATATTCAAATCCAAATCGTAAAGGCCAACAAGCCGTTGTAAGCGGGCTTGAACAAACAAGCAAAAAAGACGGAAAAACCATATGGACTACGCCAAAAGACGGCAAAATCCTCATCAAATTCAAAGAATTTACACATCCTGACGGATATACGCTTCCCAAGCAAACTCAAGGGAAACCTCCTGTTCTTAATGATGGGGATTGGAAAATTGTGAGCAAAGCAACATCTCCTGCCGTTCCCGAAGGTGCTGAACGCGCTCGCGAGGATGATGGAACATACAAACCCGATGATAAAACCACAGACGATAAAAACGAGGCTTATGAGCCAAGTAGTATTGAAACAGATGGGGAGTCCAAAGAAGAACCTTCATCACAAGCCCCCTCACAAGGATTTGGAGATGTTGGGTTGGGTGGTTTTGGTGATGCCTCGTTGGGAGGTTTTGGCGACACCTCTTTGGGCGGTGCAACCACAGACGAAACCGAAAGCCAAGAGCCTGTTGCTGAAACAACGGAAACCGAAGTGGAAATCAAATCGGGTGAAGGCTCATATTATTGCCCTAAAGCAAAATCAATGAAACCCATGACTACGGTTTTCAAGGTTCAAGATGCGGGTTGGACTCCAATCGTGAATACGCGTGAAATTGATATGGAAAAATTGAAGGAGGCTCAAGGAAGCACCACCGTTGTAATCAACGAACAAGGATTCAAAATCCGTATATTGTTTTCACCGCAAACCAATGCTTTTGATGATACCGAAATTGATAGCGAAGCCAAATACAAAGCCATGCTTAAAAACAAAGCAGGTATGATTGTTCGTGAATATGAAGTTGGTTCAACACTTATCCGAAGTGATATTATCGGTTCGGGAGGTAAGGCAACACCAATTGGAATGAACACAAAGGAATTGACCTCCGAAGGTGGCTTCGTCAATAAGGAGTTCCCTGCAAATGCAAAAGTCACCTCATTGAAATTGACTTTTGACGAGGATTCACGAATTGAAGAGGTTATGGTGAGCCTTCTTGACCTCACAGGTGGAGAAAACCAAGACTACACCGTGATTCACAATGTTCAAGGAAGCGAATTCTCTCAAGGCTCAAATATAGGCTTCTCCACTTTTGGCGGAGGCGGTGGAACTCTCATTATTGACCCATCTATTGACGACTACAACCGATTCTATTCATCCGAGAATCCTCAATTACCTGTTGAACGCTTTGTGATGGGAATAAAGGCGGATATGGACAATCCCGTTTTCCGTGATTATTGGAAACCTATTTCCGTTGATTGGAAAAACGCTCAATCCATAAAGACGAATATCGTTGGTGGCAAAAACATTGGTGGTTATGTGAAAATCCAATTGTCTTGTCAAGACGGTGATACCACAGATTTGATTCCGGGTCGTTGGGAGGACTTCGTTCAAGGCGAGTCTGCTCGGCAAACATGGAAAAAATATCCTCGTAATGCGGTTGTCCTCATGCCACACGCTGATGATACAACAATGAAAATCTTGAGTGATGAGGGCGAAACGATGGGTGATATTCAAGAAATTCAATATCACAGAATCGGTGATGCTATCGCACAGATTCGTCTTGTATCAACCTTTGAACGGAATGTTGTTGATGATGAGGGGAATGTCGTGTATGATGGTGATGATGATTTCGCAGAACCAAAGCGAGAAACAGTCACCTTGTATCGTACTCTTGAAAAAGGACAAGAAGTGGAGTTCCAAGTGGAAACCCGAAAAGGTGTTGGACTTCAACGAACACAGACTCTCAAGGGTGAAATCACACTCTTTACCGCTTATCCAAAAGAGGATTGTAGCGTTGCGTGGAGTGCAAGAAAAGGTCAAAGGTTTTCGTTCCTTTCAATGGGGCAACAAACCATCACCTATTTGCGTCATAAGTCTGCTGATGATAACATAGACCGCTTCTATATCATTGTGGCAAACAAACCGAATGAACCCCACACAGGACAAGTAATCGTTGTGGATAAATCACAACCCGAAGCGGAAGAACCTGCATCAATTGAAGAAACAATTGTGCCACAAGAGGAAGGTGAGTGAAATGGCTGATATTGACCCACGATTGACAAAAGAAATTGCGAACATTCTTGAAACCATAGATGGAACAGTTGAAGTCTTTGATGGTGTGGATATAGCCCATGTTGATTTGTATTCCAACAAAGATGGTGGTTCAACCAAGTTTTTTCAAATCGTTTCAAGTGATGATTCAACCAAAATCACACGCAAAGACCCAAACGGAGATATTGTGGATGATGATTTCATCGTTATTGGTGGTTATCCAACCAACATGATTCCCGAAACTCCGATGAATCCAACGCAAGGTGATATTCGCAAAACAGAAAATTTCATCAATGCTTTGAAGCAACAATTGACCGCTTTTGGTTCGGGTGCTGATAATCAAGACGATAGAGCCGATATTACGAAGAAGTGGCTTACTCGTGTGCGAAAATACATGAATGTGATGGATGAAGTGTTTGGTTTCAACACACCCGAACAATTAGAGGTCTTTATTGCCGCATGGTGTTCAGCCGATTCCACGACTCGCTTAACAGGTATTCCCGGCACAGGTAAAACCACACTCATTGAATGTGCATCTATGATGTTTTCTAATTCATATGGTTTTGATGAAGCGGGTGCGCCTGTTGGTCAAACATGGGATTCCGACAAATTGAGAAATCGTGAAGTGCGTGAAGCGTGGGATTCCACACGGTTTGATGAAGGCTCATATAAATATCCATTCACTTTCTTGAGCAACAAGACACCATCGGGTGAAACTCTTGACTCAATCCATGAGGCTACAAAAGGTATGGTTGCTCGCAGACCCGAATATGGTGTTTGCGGGAGTCTTGACCCTAAAGAATTTGATTCAATGGTTAAGGCTTTGAAAAACGCTAAAAAATTGTTGTTGGTAAATGGTGGGGGTGTTCCTGTTCATGCTGAACGAGATTCTAAGGATGAAGAAACGACCTATACCGAATTCACAGGGCGTAAAATCAAAGATGGTATAACAGGCGAAGAACGAGATGAAGTGAGATATTTTTATGCCGTTCCTATCGCAAGCCTTCAAGCAAAATCTCGTCAATGCTCAAGTGCTTATGCTAAAGTGCAAAAGGACTCCGATGGCCGACCAAATGCAGGTGCGGGAACAAGTGCCGAAGAATTGGCTGATGCTATATGGTTCTATGAATATGGAAGTATTGTCAATCAAATGATGGTTGATGCAACCAAATTATCAGCGAGAGATTTCGTGGGTAAATGGTTTTACGACCAACGAAGAAACCGAAAAGACGGTAAGCGTTCAATTGATAATGAAATGAGAAGAGAAATCGGTACTGCGAAAATTGACAAAGACAAGAGAGCAGAACAAGTCCTATATGGTGTTGAGATTCAGTCAAAGGAAATTACAGGAGGTTCACAATATGTGTTTGAACCATACCCACGACCAATCGTGACTCAACCTGTTAAGTTTTTCAACGAAATTAACCGTTCACAACCGGGTGTTGAAGATGCAATTCTCGGACTGATTGCTGAAAAAGAGGTTGAATATAGAGGTGAGGTGTTTAACTCTCCGAACTTCGTCAATTGGATGGATAACAACCCCCATGTTGGAGGAAACGACCTTGCTTTCACAGACCGTATTGATATTGAATTGCTATTCCCATCGGCTTTGCTTGACCAACGATACAAGGTTCTCAAGGCCAAGAATGACCGTGGCGAGCGTGGCGCAGGTGGAACGGTTATGAAGCCAAGACAAAGAGTGCTACAAGCAATCCTTGACGGCCAAGTGACCCCTATGAGATTTACAGAATTGAAAGAAGGTGTTTGGAATGCCGTGAATACGGTAAAGTTCTCCGCACCCGGCTACAACGCTTTGATGGATATTGCCATCGTTTCAATGCTCTTTTCACAACGATTCGGAACACACCCTGCCGTAGCAGGTGTAGCGGGGGAAGGAATGCCGAATGGTTTCAACCACGAAAGAATGTCGGGAGAATACCAAAACTCAATCAAGCCTTTGACGGCTTCGGGTTGGTTCGTTGATGCTTCGGTGACTGAAAACATCTCATATAGGACAAACATCGGTCAATCAACCGCTTCTTTGGCAAACGGACACGGTGCTATGGTTTTGCTTAACCGTGTCCTTGCGTTCCGTTTCACCAACAGTCTTGCTAAGTTTGCTCGTTCATTGGCTTGGTTGCGTGGAAACGAATATGTGACCCGAAAAGAAGTCATGGATATGTTGCCATATGTGGTCGGACACCGCATAGGTCGTGCAAGAGGTGAGAACAACAAGGTTGTATTCGGATTGGATGATGAGGCGGCTAATTCGTTCCAATCGGGTCAAGAGTTCGTAAGAGAAGCCATTGTTGAAGGCTATATCCGAAGAAACATTGACTCATTCTTGAACACTACGGGTGGAAGTGGAACAGATTCAAAACAAAGTCGTTGGATTGAATGGGATTCCACTATCGCACAGGCTCGCAGGGAATTGGCTACATCTCCAACCTATGCAGAATACGAAAAGAAAATGTGGGGAATGGCTCGTCTTGGGGCATTTGGTGATGGAAATGACAACGCCACAGGCGACCCATATCCATATCTCATTTATCGTTTAGTATTGATGGAAGAATTAACAGCAAGCGGTGAAACTTGTATTCACCCTTTCAAAACGATTGTCACCAAAATTGAGGATGGGCGAGAAGTCAAAGATACGGTTTTGTTGCCATATAGTGAGCGAGTCAAGTATTATCAAAACGAAGTCATGTCTTTCTTGACAATGAAACAAACCTATTCAGCAAATGACATTGGCGTGATACGAAAGAAAATATCAATTGAGCGATGGCTCACGATTGATGATAAGAGGGCTTTGCTCACACAATTGGATTCTGTGCTTGACGGTATGACAGGGCTTCAAATCCCCGATGATTTTGATGGAACAAAGTATTGGGGAATGTATTCAACTTGCGTAACGGAGTCCACCGTTCCGAAAGGTTATCCTGTTGGTATTCCCGACAGTTCAAAACTCGGTTTCCCGTTGAGAGATTTTATTCGCACTTTCACTTGGTATGGGGGTTCATCAACAGGTCGCACCGTGTATTATCTGTACCGAGGCCAAAGTGATTTGCTTGACGACTCATATCCCGACATAAAAGGACAAGGCTCACCCCTTACTGATGGGGCGACTAATGCAACCATGCCTCTCGCAAGTAAATTGAATGCTCAACAATCTGCAACGATTCAAGCATCGGTTTCATCGGCAGAAGAAGCACAGAATTTGAAAAACAGATTCAACAATTTCTTGAGCGACTTGAATAACGGTAATGAGTTCACTTTGATTGATGGTACTGCCGTGAATTGTGAAGAAGTCGTTGCAGACGGAACGCCCAATGAAATGTCTGTTGATGAAATGAAAACGAAAGTCACAGACTTCATAGATAAGATTCAAACCTCAAATACACCATTGAAGTTCAATTCCGACAACGGACAAATCCACTTATGCGTTGAATTGAATCACCAAATCAGCGAATATAGTGAACAAATCATGTCTGCCGAAGAAGACAGACTACGCCTATGGATAAGTGTTTATGGTGCGGTTGGAGGGCCTTCAAATGCAAGAAAAGTAGCAACAATCAATTTGTGTTTGTCGTCTGCTTTCGTTAAACTCAACAATGAAGGAAAACCCGAAGTGGTTTCAACAACTGATACTGAACCGTTTGGAGAAAGTGGAGGTTTGGCGATTAGCGATATTGCACAAACATACCGAAATGGTAATTTCACCTTCTTTGATGCAGGAAATATGACTTCAAAGGATGTTCAAACATACAATAGAATACTCAAGCGACACTATATTGGTTGAAAAAAGTGATATAAGATGGGGTGGAGGTATGCTATATGATGAAAACCACATTCACCGATGCGGTACTTGCAGGGCGTAAATACGAAATTACGCAAGCACGAATGGGTGATTCTTCATTTCAGCGAGCCTTAGATGGAAAATATCTATTGTTTCCTCCTGCATTCACTTATGCGAGCAATCCTTCAAACTATGAGTTTCAAAACCGACTTGGATTTACCGAAAACATACCCGAAGCAAAGGCTATGGAGTTGTTTGCCGAAGGCTTTCTTAACACTTGGCCTCAAGGAAGAAACTCGTGTTTGTCTTTTGTTTCAACATGGAAAAGTGAACCTATCAATATCCCAAAAACGGTTTCAGCAAACGCTATGCAAGAATATGCAATTGCGAAAATATCCATTGACAATTACATTGGGGCAGACCGAAGAAACGATTACAAAATGTTTCGTTATTGGTATGGATTGCGAAGAATAGACCCCGACACGCAAAAAATCACTTATTATCCCTCCATAAGTGAGATATTCTCATATGCTATCCCCAACATGAACCGTGTTCAATATGCTGATGGTTCAAAGCAAGGTGCAATCAATTTCTTGATGAAATACGATGGAAACCAAGCCACTACACCTTATGACATTGTGATGAGTGTTGAAGTAGCGTGGGATGATGGAACAACCACCATTGAACCATATAACAAAATCGTTCATTTGAACCTACAAGGAGAAACCGTTTCATGCCGTATTCAAGATTCGTTGAGTGCATATAGAAACAATGGACTCCATAACATTGAAGAAAAAAAATACAACGACATTCCCGAAAAGATGGCCGTTATGATGGTCGTTATGGCTATGATGGTGAGAAAATATCCGAGAGCAACCCCGAAAACGCTTCTTGAAAAATTGGTTATGGCTTGTGTTGAAACTCAACAATCTGCTAATTTGACGGAAAAATACCTTTCTTTCAAAGAATTAGACACAAGCGTAAGCCCCCCTGTTGTTAAGGCATATGGGTGGGCTTCGCAAGGTAATGGTTTGGGTTTTGAGGTTGTCCTTTCTATGTGGAATTATGTTTCCAATGAGGGGAACGCAAAAGTGCCAACATGGGGTGCTTTTCCCGCTAAATTCCTTGAGGACATTCAATTTATCTCGTATGGCGAAGTGTATGATACAGGATTGGTAGTTTGCCCGCATTGTAAAGCGTGTGATTATGTTCAAGATGCTAATTTCATTGACTTTGGCGTGTATTTTGGAAACGATAAAAACCCTTTGACAAGCGTCACTTGCGACCCGAAAATGGTGAATGGCGTATATGTGTTTCAAGCCGTTGGTTTGATTAACTGTGAACATTGTAATGAACCATATTACAGGAAATTCAATTCACAGATGCGAACCTTACCCGAACAAATGCCAATCGGGGAACGGGAACTCAAATTAAGAAAATCCTATAATGCTTCATGGGTCATTCGTTCACAAGGAAAAGGTGCAAGGAGAGGACAAATTCGTGGCTATATGTTCCGTGAACACACAAAGGGTGAACTTCCAAGCATTCTATTTTACCTGTATTATGGTGGGAATGTCATGTCGGTGGAATATCCGCTTGAAGTCGGAATCCAATCAAGAGTTGCTTTGAGAGATTTGGTGTGTACGGGAGAGTCAAGACTCAATGGGATTCCTTCGCACACCTATTATGACAACAATTACGCCCCTCCCGAAAGCGACCCTTATGGGAGTGGAGCATCAGCCAAATTGTCTATGTTGGGCGGAGGAAAATATCGTGGGCCACAATCCATGTGGTCGGGTATTGACCCCCGAACAGGAACAAAATCATGCAAATTGTGTGATAAAGTCGGAGTAGCGACAACACTTGGAGAAGATGTAGCATATCAAAGGGGTGCGCGCATATTTTTGGAGATTGATAGGGGAGATGGTTCAAAGGTTTTTGATAGAGCCGAAGATATGGGCGACGATATGAATAACCCATATTACAACATTCGCTTAACGACCCCTTCAAAAAATATCATTCGTAATCTGCAAGTGCCGTGTGAAATGGTGGGCGTTCCAATTCAAGGCAACCCATCACCGATTGAACCGAAGATAAACGGTATGGTGTGTGGAAACGACTTATGGGTGCAACAATATAGCCGAATTGTCGTTGAATACGGTGAAGCACTTGAACAAGAAATGGGAACGAAAGCCGAGTTTATTGTTTGCGAAGGATTAGCATGGTCGGGGAGATATGATGAAAACAAGAGAGAATGGGTCGTTTCCGAACCTCGCAATATGGCTTCTTGGTTAAGTGCATATGATGTGATAGGCGGAACTGTTGGAGAAATTGACAAAAACACATGGAACGATGGAGTCAATAAATCATGTACGCTTGATAATGGGAATCAAATTGATAGATTCCCTGCAAGAGATTGCTTATCGCCAATCTCATATGTGAGTCCATATGCGAGTTGTCAATCCACGCAAAACATTCCGTTATCCCATGATGTGCGCCTTCAATCCACAGAAATTGAAGAACAAGGAGATGTGAAATTGAGGCGTGATTTTTATTCTTGTTTGACTTGTGAGGCATCGTATAAATCAAGTGCAAACGCAAGTGAAGCAAGCCAATTCATCATTCCTTTTGCGACAGACCCTTCAAACACACCACCGATTACAGGAGGTAATGAGGGTCTATATGACCCCGCAAATAAATGGCACTTTACACGGTTCTTATACGCTCCACACAACGAAACAATCCAAGACCTCACAACCAAAACAGAAACAAAGGATGATGCAAAAAGGAGAATCCCAAGAAACATTTTCACATGGCTTGAAAACGGAAAAACATTCCCTCAATCAAGCAAAAACAAATCAACAAAAAAGGAGGATGAATGATATGGATTGGTCGCAATCACCGTTTGCGTTTATGGTTGAAACTCAATTGGATGTCTATATTGAACCTCCGCCTGTTGACCCATTAGATACGCTAATTGATGATTTATTGCCCCGTATTCGTTTTGAAGGCGAACAATTGGAAACCGATTTATCCCCTGCGGGTATGACGGAATGGATTCCCGGTGTTGACCCTGTTGGTGAATTGGTTGAAGAAAGCATATTGCCTCCGTTGCCCCCTGCGGTCACAACATTGATGCGAACATATCAGCGAGGACAAGAAACGCTTCCATCGGGAAGTGGTCATGTGAATATCATTGTGGATTTATCGGCTTCAATGGGTCAAGGAGTCGGTTCGGACAGTTCGGGGCAACACCAAACCGTAGCCACTTGCGCTCAAGCCTTAACAAGAATTGCCGTAAATGCTTGTCGTCAAGGAGGGCATTCGTTTGCGGTTTTTGCTTTTGGTTCAAGTAGTGGTGATGGTGTGGGTCGTGCAGGATATTGTACTCGCCAAATATGGGGAACAACACTTGAAGAGGCTAAGGATTATGACGGTTATCTCGCAAGCCTCAAGGCCAACGGTTCGGGTATGCAAGGAGATTGGTCGGGTATGAGTGGTACGAATTCGGGTTCGGCTACAATGCGCCTGTATGATTACATGGAAAATGATGTTGGCTCTCAAATACCCGATGTGACAGCCGCTACTGCTTTCGTTATCACAGATGCTTTATGGTGGGACATCAAAGTACCCGGTTTATCATCAAATGGGGCAGGAACAGTCAATACGCAACAAATTGATAATCAAGGAGAGGGGAATATGGGCGATACAGGTTATTGGTATTACACAAAGCAATACCATGACAATTTCGGCCCATGTGTTCTGTTCAAAATCAATGGAGGAAGCAGAAGTGGTCATTCAAGTGAAGAAAGCGGATTAGCGAAAGCATACCGCAAAGCATACAAGCAATATGTAAGTGGTGGGAGAGGCAATTACGACAAATGCGTTTTTTGTGATATTGTCTTTGTTGATGGTGCAGGTGGAAACTTGGGTGAAGTCGCAAACCGAATGGTGAAATTCATCAATGATATGGCAGGTGGGAGTAGCGGAGAACCCGAATGTGGTGGTAAAGGAGTCACCTTTTGAATACAATATCCTTGAGTTGATATAGTAAAGCCTCACAATAAGGTTGG
>MDTG01277061.1_pt1 | contig 12865 bp, 17 predicted proteins | sample 811421 | NCBI WGS metagenome assembly MDTG01 (sample SAMN05326645, study PRJNA326480) | marine metagenome | isolation source: seawater | place: Pacific Ocean: South East | collected 2011
AGACATTATATGTATAGATATTAATAATATTTTAATTCATATTATTAATATCTATATCTATATAAAAATAAAAAAATAGTTAATGTAAATGCGCCGTATAATAGAACCGTTGCTTAAGTATAAACGATATTTATATACGATGCCTGATTTTTCATCAAGATATAATGAATACGTTCAGTTTGCAATTTCAGGAACAAATTGTTTATTAATAGTTTCTATATTAGGATTTATGGAACAATATAACGAGAAAATAAAAATAATAAATAAATGTAATAATTCTTTAAACTTATTATTAAACGAGTGTAATAATAATAATAATAATAAACCAAAAAAAACTTTAATTTTAAATCTAGATGATAGTAATAATACTTAATAAGATATTTTACATAATTCATTTTTAATAATAGAATCAAATTTATATAATCTTATATTAGCTTCTATAGCCCAAGTATAATCTCTGGATGAAAAATCGTACCATACTATATGATAGTCATTTTCATTAATATATAAATTAATTTGTTTATTATATTCATTAATCCATGCTTTATAAAATAATTTATATAAAGTATAAAAATTTGCTGTAAATTTTTTTATATAATTATATACATCTTCATTTAACATATTAAATGGTTGTTTACATAATAAATCAACTTTATTTTCAGTTATAATAGTAATAATTTTTTTTTGCTTGTGATTTAAATCTATTTTATTTAAAATATCAATATCTATATTTTTAGGTATATTATTAAAATTCCATTCAATATTTAAGTCAGAAACATAATATACATTTGGTTTAAAATAAATTAATGCTATTTTTGATATATCACGGTCCATTTATTATAATAAAAATTAATAATATTTTTAATTCAATTTATGAACTATATACAAAAATGTTTGATGGCCATCTACTAAAAAAGTTTCTAGATTATCACCTTGAGAAATAATTTGGTCTATAACTACCCAGTTATCATATTTCATTTTACCGATATCTTCTATAACAATCCATCCATTAACATTTAAATTTTCTAGTCCAAACTGTAAAGTATTTAAATTAGCACATACATTATGTAATCCATCGTCAATAATTAAATCATATTTAATATTTTCAAATGTTTTAATTAATTCTCTAAAAGTAGGTGGCTGCATTTGATCTACATAAGTAGTTTTTATTCTATCTTCTTCAAATAAAATCTTTTTATCTATATCTGCTCCATAAATATTTGAATTAGGTAAAAAATCCTTAAATGCTTTTAATGATGCTCCAGGAGAACCTTGTTCGCCCATATTGGAAGCAATATTAGTATCATTAGTTCCTAGTCCAATTTCTAAAATATTTAAACGCTCATTTCTTCCTAATTGATTTAATATACTATTGTAAATGAAATGATAATTATGGAATCTTGGTTTTTTTGGATTATTAGCTTTATCAGAGTTGTATTTATTAAATAATCCACCTAGTTCATCAGCAGAACCGTCATTGAAATTAGCAATGTGATATTTTTTAACAATGGGAGCTTTAACTGTATTAATTAATTTATACATTTGCGGAATAAACTGTCTTGCGGCTTCTGCCCAATATTGCTTGTTTTGGTTATCTCCAGCAGAATCGCTGGAAAAGTTTTTCTTAAGAATAGCAACTGACATTATAATTAATTAATTTATTTTTTATACCGTATAATTACGTATTAAATATATAAAGATTGGTTAATAGCAATATATTTTAATGTACTTTCTTGAATTTTTTTACATTTACTTAGTAATTCCATATCATTTATTAGTTCAGCAATGTCTTCGATTTCGGTTGTAATATTATTAATTTTTAATATAGCTTTAATAAATTCTCCTAAAAATATTTCTTTTTCGTAATATATTTTTTGAACCAACGCTTTACAAGAAAGTTCGTTTTCACATTTACACCATTCCATTACGTATAAAATTAAATCATAATGTAAGTTATAATCCTCACCTGTAGATAGATTATATTTTTTTTCATTGTTATAATGTTTATCATATTCATCTTGAAGATTATCAATAGTATCAAATAAATCTTCATTACATTTTGGTATGGATATCGTTTTTTTATCGTCTTTTATAGAAATACTTGTAAAACAACTTAATACTCCTGCTAATTCTGTGTAATCCAACTTAAAAAAATTATCAGTTTTGTACATAGTTTCAGCCATTGCAAGTCCATGAACTTCTTTTAAATTTGCTGCTATATACCCGATATGTGTCAATCCAATAAAAGAAGTTTCTGGTATTATTTCAATAAACAAATTATCTAATAAATATTGTTTAAGTTTATCTATTCCATCATTAATATAGTTATTAATTTCATTCATATCATTTTTTAGACTATATAAATATTTACACAAATACTTATGATGTTCTACAATTTCAGTATCTTCGCTAAGACAAGGGTGTAATATTTTTGTAGATTTTATATGAGATAAAAGTTTCTTTTTTGTTTTATTATCGGCGTATTCTAGTTTAGATTCAGTATCTCGTATGTTATTTATAATTGATTCTGGAGTTTTGATTTTTTTTAAAAGATTATCATATTCTATTTTCTTTGTTTCAATATTAGTTATTTCTAAATTTAAATTTTTTATTTCATTATTAAGGTCATTAATTATCATGCTACTAGAAGTGTATTCTAAAATAGAATTTTGATAAACAGGTAATGCGTTTAATATAAAATTAAATGACATTTTAAATTTAGATGTGAGTGTATCTGGAGTATTACTTAACATTTTTTCATATTCAGATGCGTTAGGTAAATCAAATAAATTATTTAAATGAATAACTACTCCTTTGGTATCAAATCCTCTTCGTCCAGCACGACCAGCTTGTTGAGTATATTCGTGAGAATATAAATAACGCATATGATTTCCATCAAATTTATTAATATCTGTAAATATTACAGTTTTTGTAGGCATATTTAAACCTACTGAAAACGTTTCAGTTGCAAACAATAACTGAACGAAACCTTTTGAAAATAGAATTTCTACCATTTCTCTTAGTATAGGTATAATACCAGAATGATGAATAGCTATACCTTTTTCCAATAAACTAACCATAAAAGTAAATTCAGGTAATTGAATAAATTCTTTATAATTTGATAGTTTCATTAAAATTTTTTCACATTCTTTTTTAATAATTTGTGAGTTTTTAGGGTCAGTATGAAGTTTTGCTGTTATTTCACTTGCGTAATTTTCAACATTTCTCCTTGAGTATACAAAACAAATTGCTGGTAACAAAGTATTATTTTTTAAATATTTAACTATCTCGTTTAAAACTCCTGATTTTCTTGGATTCATTTTATTCTTTTCAATATAATTTTTTACTTTTTTAATTTTGTAATAGTTTTCCTGCATAAATGGTGTTTTTCCTTTTTTAACTAATGTCAAACAATTAGAATTATTTTGTATAAATGATTTCATTTTTGGATCTTTTATTTTATTTATTTCACTGTTATTAATTGATAACCATAAATAATGTTCTAAAGGTACCGCTCTAATAGAACAAGGAGTTAATATTACTTTCTTTTCTTTTTTTATATCTTCTACCCATTTTGCGAAAATATGCGGTTTGTCTATTGTCGCTGATAGCATAATGAATTGTACTGTTGCGGGTGTTAGCATAAAACATTCTTCCCATACAGTTCCACGTTCAGGATCGTTTATATAATGAACTTCGTCAAATACAATAGCTCCTACATCATTTTCTATATCAATATTAAAATCTAATGAAGGTATTTTTGATATACCTTTATTAGACAATTCTCTTTGATATAAGTTATTTCTAAGAATTTCTGTAGTCATAATTAATACATCTGCTTCGGGATTATCTTTAATATCACCAGTTAGAATTCCGAAAGAAATTTCAGGATATTTTTGTGTAAATTCGTAATATTTTTGATTTGAAAGAGCCTTGATTGGTGATGTATAAATAACCTTTTTTTGCTTTGTTTTAAAATATTCTATTGCAAATTCAGCAGGAGTTGTCTTACCTGAACCGGTTGGTGCTGTAACTAAACAATGATTTCCATCAACGATTGCTTGTATAGCATATTTTTGCCAAATACTTAGTTCAAATGAAAAATATTTAAAATATTCTTCATATGAATCAAAATTGTCTGCATTTTTATTTTCAGGCGCTACGAAAACCATCTTATTCATAATATTATTTTGTTATTAAGTATGTTTGATATAATGTTAATTTACTACATCATTTTTTTTCTTTTTTTTTTTCTTTGCTTTTTCTTTATCTTCATGCTTTGTATGTTTTTTCATACTGTCTTTTCCGTGTTTGAATGTTTCAATAACAAAAACGGTAGTAGATGAAAACATACACACTATTAAAAATATTCCTAAAAGTAACGCTAGTGAGTTTTTTTTAACAAAAGCTGTTATTGATTTTACATTTAGTTTCATTATATATAATAGATAATATTTTAATTATTATAACTTGTTAAAGGGAACAATATTAATAATTCAATAATATATAATTAAACAATTTCTACATCGTTATCACTACTATAATCCATATTACTAATTTTATTATTTATATTTATTTTAATGATTCTAAGAGTTACAACTCCTGTATAATGATTTATGATTTGGAATATTTTTAAAATACCACCAGATACTCCTACTATTTCAAAAAATGTAGTTGTATTTTCTGTTTTATATAACCAATAATCAGATAAACACGCGGCTAAAAATGAATTTGTAATAATTAAAATCCAAGTGTATGCTTTTTTAAAAGTATTTTTAGTTTCTTCATTTATTTCTAAATTAGGAAGTTCTTTTGTGTTTAAAAATAAATCTTCGTAATAAAGAGGCTTTGAATTACTAAATGTAATAATAATAGGAAAATTCCAAAAAAGTATAATACACATTAAAAAAACTAATAAAGGTAAAGGTATAAAGTGTCTATATTTTGGTAAAAAAAAAACTGATAATCCAAATAAAAATGGTAAAAAACCACGTTTAATATTTTTTTTTTGAATAATATCGTTATGACACGAAAACATAATTATATATAATAACTTTTTTTATTATATTTTAAAGAATATAAAGATATATATAGTATATACACTATAAGGATGATCGATAAGGAGACTAACAGCGCTGATAGCCACTGCACCGGCGTAGTAAAATGGTTTAACAATCGTGCAGGTTACGGATTTGTAACAGCAACTAATGGAGAGAAAGAAGGTACTGATATTTTCGTTCATCATAGTTCCATAGTAGTAGGAAAAGAACAATATAAATATTTAGTTCAAGGAGAATATGTAGAATTTAAAATTATTCCAACAGATGATGATGTTGAACATGAAGTTCAAGGAAGCGATATTCGTGGAATGCGTGGAGGTAAGTTGATGTGCGAGACACGATTTGATAATCGTCGTCCTCGTCGTCCAAGACGTGAATTAACTGAAGAGGAACAGGACCAAAGTAAGGAAGTAGAGGAACCTAACAAAGGAAACCGCCGTGGTGGTGGTGGTCCTCGCGAAGGACAAGATATGGGATCAACTAATCGTCGCCCACGTAATAACCGCAATCGAAACCGTAATAATAACAAAGAGCAAGAGTCATCTGCTTAAATTATTAATAATATATTATAATATATACATAATATAATATATGAAAACTAAAAAATGTAAGCCTCTTAATTTAAAAAAGACATTTAAGAAAGATAAAAAAGTTATTAAAATAGAGAATCAAAAATTAAAATACTTATTGGATAAACAATTAATAAGTAAAATATCAAAAGAATTTAAATCTCGAACAAAAGAGCATATAAAAACACACCCAGTTCAATTAGATTCATACAAATATTATTATGAATTAAAAAAAGGTAAAAGATATATAACGCATTATGTTATCGATTGTAATGATAAACATCATAAGATGCTTGATTTAGAAAGTATGTGTGGTAGATCCAAGTTTTTTAGTCTAGGTGGATTTAGTATATCTAATAATGAAAAAAAAGTGTGTTATTCTATAGATAGATTAGGAAATAGACAATACTCTTTATTTTACAAAGATTTAACCGCATCAGAAAATAAACAAGTCAAAATTGTTGATAAAGTAGCTCCAGATTGTGTATGGTCTAATGATTCTGAAAAAATATATTATATTACATATGATAAAGGAGATTTGAGACCTTATAAAGTATATAGTTATGATTTAAATACTAAAAAACACGAAATGATATATGAAGAAAAAGATCATAAATATCAATTAACTCTTAGTGGAACTAGTGATAGTAAATATATTTATATTTCTTGTATTTCTAGAAAAAATGTAGATGTTGTATTAATTACACCTTGCGGTTTAAAACAACCCTTTAAAAGGAAACCGCACCACTTCTATTCGTTACATCACAGACAAGATCTATGGTACGTTTTAGAAAAGATAAATGGGGAAAGTAAAATTTTAACCTCGAGAGATTTAAATAAATTCGAAATATTTCTTGACTTTAAAGCGAATAAAACAATTAGATATATTTTTATGAAACAAAATTATCTTTTAATTGCTACACGGGAACAGGGAATGTTATATCTTTATTTGTATAATTTCTGCAATAAAACATTTAAAAGAATGACTTTTTTAAAATACCGTCATCATTTTTTCTTACCGTATATGTATAATTTTAATTTTGATAGTCATGAATTATATGTTAAATATAGTAGTTTTACAAAGCCTAATTCTCTTATAAAAATAAATATGGCTGAATTATCTAATGAATTAATTTATGAACGTCGTTATAAAGAATATAATGAAAAAAAATATAATGAAAAAATTGTCTATGTTAATAAAGATTTGGCTATAACTATGGTTTACAAAAATAAATTACTTAAAAATAATTACAAGTGTGTTTTATACGGATATGGTTCTTATGGCGTGGTTATAGAATCTTCTTTTGAAAAAGAGTTACCGTCCCTTTTAGATCGCGGGTTTATTTATTGCTTCGCTCATATTAGAGGCAGTAAATTCAATGGATATTCTTGGTATATAGATGGTAAAATGTTAAATAAAAAAAATACATTTATAGATTTTATAGCATGTGCTAAGTATTTAATATCAAATAATTATACGTCACCATCAAGGCTGGCTATTTGGGGAAGAAGCGCAGGAGGATTATTAATTGGGTCTGTCATTAATATGGCACCAGAATTATTTAATTTGGCTATTTTAGGCGTCCCTTTTGTTGATGTAGTGGATACTATGAATAATGAATGCCAACCGTTAACAACTGAAGAGTATGAAGAATGGGGAAATCCTAAAAATAAAAGAATTGATACGTATCAGCGTTCATATAGTCCATTAGATAACATAAATCTCTCTAGTAATTATCCAAATGTTTATATTTATTCAAATGTAGAAGATAGTTTGGTACCTTACAAGAATGTTATGAACTATTATGATCGTTTGAAAATGGCAAAAGTATTTGAATCCGGAAAAAAAAGACTTGTATTAGATATAGATAGTAAATACGGACACGGACAAGCTTCTGATAGATATGAAGCAATGGATGAAATGGCTAAGATTTATGCTATCATTTTACACTTTATTAGATAAATATTTTAACTTATTTTTATTATCCTATTTTCATCATAATTTAAACATCCTCTACCAAATTGGAATAGTTCTTCAAATTCATATACGTAGTAAGGTCGTATAGGACGTAAATAAATATTATCACTATCTTTCAGTTCATAAACTTCAAAATAATCTATGCTACCTATTCCTACACTCAATTTAGAACGTTTTATTTCTATTCTTTTCCATTCTCCCTCTGGCGCACTTTTAACTATTCTAATCATTATTATGGTATATATACATATATATTTATATCATATATTAGTTTCAATTTTATATTTAAAAGTATTAAATAATTATTTATAATTTTAAGAATGGGAAATATTTGTCAAGCGTTAGATTGTTGTTTATACAATGATTATGAAAAATGTCTTAGTACGGAAAATATTAGAGCTACCGTTAAAAAAGAAGAATTTTCACAATTTATTAAAAATAAGGAAGATTATGGTTACTATTGTTTAGATGAAGAATTTTAATATTTATAAAAACAAAATCTTTACATAATATATAATGGATTCTTTTCAAGGTCCTTTTGATCATTATTCAAATCAAGATCTTGTTGATGATTCTTTACTTCTTAATGAACTTATTGTAAATAATGAAGAAGAAGGAGTTTTGTTGCGGTCAAAAACTGGACCGGATCTTGGATACATCCACGACGAAAAAATTAATGAGATGATGGGAAAAATAACTAGTATTACCGATGAAGATGCTAATAAGTTTATGGAAATAATAGGAGAAATTACTACAAATAATAATGATCTTAAATTAGAATTAAAGAAAACCCAACAAGGAGTTGATGTCATTAAAAAAGCTATTGATGAGTCAAAAAAAATAAGTATTGATGAGTCAAATAAAAGAAGTATTGATGAGTCAAATAAAATTGACAAAGACACATTTGAAACGCTAAAAAAAAATTATGAGATTGCCAAAGAACAACATAGAAAAAACCGTGAAAATATCATAAAACGTATAAGAATTTATAATGGAATGATGAAGCAAAATGCCATTAATTTACAAAGTGAAAAAAGTAATCTTGATATACCTGTCACGAGTGAACAATTTAAGGGGGCGGAACAAGAACAAGAGGAGGAACGAAAACAATTTGAAAAGCAACTAAAGATTTTACAAGAATCCTATATAAATCCCTTGATATTAGATGGTTTGGATCGCAGTTTAGAAGAATTGCAGAAAACTGCTCTTGAACCTATGAGTCACGATGGGAAAGAAGAACTTGAGCGTATTTATAAATCTCAGAGGACTGATAGTAATACACAAGATACAAAGGGGGGCAGAAGAACAAAAAAGGGTAGAAATATGCGTAGAAATTCAAAAAGAAAAAAACCAATGAGAAAAAAATCAATGAGAAAAAAATCAATGAGAAAAAAATCAATGAGAAAAAAATCAATGAGAAGACGCCGTAGTTCTAAAAAAAAATATTGAATACGTTAGTGTATTAATAAGATTACATTATTTATTATAAACTATTGTTTTTTCTCCTACATGGTTTGCAATGTTTAAATTATTTAACCAGTTTGACATTTATAGATGAACCTACACGTTAAAATATATAATTATATGTATATATATATAATTATATGAGAAAAAAACAAATTATTAGAAAAATATTAATTAAGCAATTCATAATGGAACTAACAGTTATATATGATCAGTCATTTATACTTTCAACCGTAATAATGTCTTATCCGTTTTATAAATTACCAATACTGGTTTTAGAAATGGATACAATAAAACCAAAAAAAGAGTCTTTAGAAGCGTATATTTATTTTTACAAGAAAAATAAATTTTTAGGTTACAATGCAAAGATGTTTGATAAATTTGTTTCCTTAACAAGATTCCAATCTGGATTAGATAAAGTATATTGTGATTGGTGTGGTCTTATTAATGGTATAAATGAAATGATATTATATAGTATAAAAGATTATATAAGGAGTAAAAAGGATATCGATAAATTACTTAATAAATTATATATTCCTAACTATGTTATTTATACAATGAGAACAATGTCTATGTATTGTTCTCCAGTGCAATTTTTTGAAAAAGAAATAAAAACCGAAGTAAAAATAATACATAATTTAATAAGTGATAATTATAAAGTTATAGTAGATGAAAATAAATTAAAGAAAATAAAATTATTTATTGAATGGTTATATTTTGCCGAATATATTGAAAGAACATGGTGTCCGTTTAAACACATGAAAAATATAAATTTCAAAAGAGATTATTATTATTATAATTCACATAACAGTGAAAATCTAAAATTAGCATCAGAAATCTTAATAAAGGAAGGCAAAATAAGTTGTAATAACTGCATTAAAGTATTAAACAAGGAAAGTAGGTTATGGACTGAAGAAGAATCGCTGTTCAAAGAGTATATATCTTACTTAAAAAAAATAAAATAATCCAAAGATAGTGATTTCGATATAAGGATAAAAATAAAAGAGATAAAAGTCGCTATGATAATTAATAGGTATAATATATAGTTAATAAAAGCTTCTAACTATCCATCTAGCATAATTTCTACATGGACAGTTGCAAATATAGTTTAATAAGATTTCTTTATTTTCAGAACTGATATTTAATGGAGAAATGGTTGGTATTACGTAATTATTTAAATTTTCTGGTCTATTTTTTTGATGTCTTTTGCAACACTTACATTTTGATAAGATCTCTAAGGATTTTTCAGGGTCCATACATTTTTGCTCTAGAATATACCAAAAAGGAATATAACTATTATTTTCACAAGAATGATGAAATTCTTGTTCTATAAAATGTCTTTGAGATAAAACGACACATTTTGGAATATAATCTATTATGTATTTTGGGATTCTTTCAATACCATATTCTAATATTAATAGAAAAATCTCTCTAGGAATATTTTTTCTTATTTGTAAAATAATTTGTAATCTTGCAGTGCTAATCATTATATAAAATAAATTTTTATTTTTATATAATAATTATAGTAATTCAACGCCACAACCAAGTCCGTTACAACAAGTATTAGAATCTAACCATAAATTGATTTTTGATTTATATACTTTAACTCTAAAATTTTCTAATTCTCTATTATTATCAAAATGTATAAACATAGTATTACATTTTTCATCTGTTATATTATTATACTTATTTAATAAAATGCCTTCTTCGTATAATTTTTTATAACGAGATAATATATTTGATAATACATTTAATTCTTTACTATTAAATAAACCACAATTTTTATTAGCACAAAAAATATAATTATTATTTTTAATATTAGAATTAGTACTGTGGTTTATTTTTAATATATTTTTATATTTACTAAAATCAAAACAATCGTGTATTCTATATTTGTAATGTTTTTTATAAAAATCAGAAATATATTTATTAGTTAGTAATATAGATAAATCGTTATTATTTTTATGACAAATATCCTTATTTAAGAAGGATAGTATATGGTTTAAGACTAAATCTGGAAAGGAAAGCATGTAATATATTTAAATATGTATAATAATAAATTTATAAATCAATTTTATAATATTATATATGTGCTATAAAATCAATAATGATATCATTAATACCTTTTTCATGAATGCATTTATTTTCAAGTATTTTACGTAGATATTTTATTTTATATAAGTTATAAAAGTGTTTTTTATTTTCAAGTATTTCTTGAATAATGTCTTTTAAACCAATAGCAGGACTCCAATTACTTTTACAACCAAAACTGCTGCAACATACACAATTTCTATTTTTTAAACAAGTATCTATATTATTATCATCATAAATGTATTTGTTTGTTAAATTTATACATCTATGAATTAGTTTATAATAATCAATTCCGTTTACTTTTATAAAAGGAGGGGTAAATGGATAAGTATTTAATAAATTAAATGTATAAACGTGTGTATTAATAAAAAAAGTAATTTCATAATCTTTTTCTATTTTTTCAAAATTAAACCAATATATTTTATTGAGTGAATTTAATTCGTTATTTAATCTTTTAGGAGCAGGATAAAAAGTTATATTCATTATATAAATAAAATATATTAAAATTATTTAAATTACTTATTAAGTAGCTTATTTTTTAATAAAATGCTTGTTCATAAATCTTTGAATATTGAAATATGTTACAACAGTTTGGTTGTCATCTTCAACATTAAGTAATGTTGCTAATTTTTTATCAGGAATAATAATTCTTTTGTTTTCTGGATATTGAAGGTTATTATCACGAATATATTGTATAATATGTCGCGTAACAACCGTTCTAGCAATTTCTGAATTTGGTTCAATTCCCATAAAATTACAAAGTTCTTTTGAAATAGGAGATGGTGTAGCAAATCCAGATGGTTTTTTGTTTCCAGTTTTTTTCTTTTTAATTGTTTTGTGCACCTGATATAATTCTCTTCTTACACCTTTTTCTAAAAATTTTATTTGTGTTTGTAATGCGTTTATTGATGATTTAAATGTATTAATCGTTTCTATAACATTTTCAAATTGTTCGGTTAATTCATCTGAATAAATTGTTTCGTCTTTTGCATTATCCTCAAGAGGTTTTTGTGTTTCATAATAACTCATTATATAATACATAATGTAGGAAGCTTTATATTGTTTGTAATATTTGTTTATTTTATTATATATTATATAATGTATAATAATATTATATGAAGTATAATTTCTATATTTATATAGTTGTTTTATCAGTTTTAGGTGCGGTTATAGGTTTTTTATACAAAGATATTTTAAAAAATTGCGGTATATTTCAAGAGGTTTTTATGACAAATATTATTCTTATTATTTTATCAGGAACATATTGTTATTTATATGAAAATAACTATATTTTGTATAATAAATTAATGGATTTCAAAAACAATCTTTTAATTAAAGTTATATGTTATGCTTTTATAGTAGCAATTATCATATATATATCAGGTGTTTTAGTAATAAATGAAAATTTATCTACAATTGAACCATATAAACAAGGATTAAAATTACTATTAGTTACATTTATTTCGTGTGCGTTTTTTAAAGAAAAGATTAGTTTCCGTTTAATGGGAGGAACTGTATTAGTTGTATTAGGATTATTGTTAATGAAATAATAAATTTATTTAGCAAAAAAATATTTCTATATATTATAATGGATTCTCCTTTAGCGCATTTATCACACGGTGCTATTTTAAGTGCTGTTTTATATATTATTATGAAATATTTACTTAAACAAACTGAAAATGTTGCGGCGACACGTTCTATTG
>MDTG01240652.1_pt1 | contig 12864 bp, 11 predicted proteins | sample 811421 | NCBI WGS metagenome assembly MDTG01 (sample SAMN05326645, study PRJNA326480) | marine metagenome | isolation source: seawater | place: Pacific Ocean: South East | collected 2011
AAAAGAATTAGCGAAGAAAGCAATCCTTATAGATATTCTTGATGAGAGAGCAGGTGAATTAATTAATTGTCCGAAACATTCTAGAAAATAACTTAAATTTGTATAACTTGATTTACCTCCTGATCTTAATCCTTTCTTATAGTAATCAAAATGGAAATTTGTGCTCGCCCAAAGCAGACTTTTTCTAACATCCGGAGAAACATTTACCGCGTACAACAAAGCTGTATCTATTGTATCTTTTTTATATACACCAAATCCATGATAACCACAAAGGAAAGATGTTCTTGTACTAAAGCTCGTAAATATATAGTAAAAGAATCTAAATAAATTGAGTAAATTTTTTTTATCATCTCTTTTTACTCCAAGCATTGAATCTAAATCTTCACTTTTTATTAAGTCCCTAAGCATTGAAAAAGCAAGTTCAGGAGGATCTTCTAAATCGCTACACATTATTATGTAATAATCTGCTTGAATTTTTTTTAAAGTACTTAAAACGGAAATGTCATATCCAAAATTATTTTGATTATCAAAAACTCTTAGGAAATTATTTTTTTTCTTAAGTTCAATTAATTTAATTAAAGTTTTATCAAAACTTTTATTGTTAGCAATTACAAGTTCGTATTTTATTTCAGGATAATCTTTTTTAAACAAATCAAAATTAAAACTAATCTGTTTAACAAATTCTTCAATTCCTTCTTCCTCATTATAAGCAGAAGTAATTATTGCTACCCTCATATATTTATAAAAAGTCTTTTATATAAATATATACTAACTTTATAATTATTATCAAATTTTTTTATTTGAAATTTATAATCAAAACTCAGCTAAAACTATTGTCTTAAAATCAAACAAATATATTTAATTATTTTTTCCATAAAAATTCATAACAAAATTATTTGAAAAAGATAAGATGCTGACCTTTAATTATACCATTAAATATCTACAAAGAACTCAAGAATTTTTAAATCTGAATACACAAGAAAATACCTAAATTAAAATCCAAAAATTTTTGAATGTTCTTAGTTTTTAGGAATTTCTACGATTTTATATTTCGGAAACTTTTGATAAATTAAATTAAAAGTTATCTTAAAAAAATTGAGATTATCCTCTTCATAATCTTAATAAAATATCGTAAAAAGTAATTTTTTTTTATTGGTGAAGAAATAGATCTTGGTAATGTAAATTCATGCTTATAAATATATTTTCTTTTAGATAATGAAATCGCAAAGAATACATTTGAGTTCTTAAACTTATTTGAATTTAATTTTGGAAAAATATTTTCGAAATTACTTGATAGCTTCAAAACATAAGGAGGCTTAATTTTTAAAATCTCCTTAACTAATTTTGTATCATTGTCCATTCGAAAATTATAATTTGCAAGTGTATGGGATGAACCAATTTCTTCACAATAGAGGAATGGCGTTTTTAACCATTGATTTTTAAAATTTTTTTTATTTTCTAGTAAATTCTTAAATAAACCATCCATCCAAAAATAATCTTGCACTTTGGAATTTTTATACCAAAAATAATCACAAGCATTTTTCCATTCTGAGATTATAAATCCATTTTTTTCAGATACAATAAACCAACTTGCAGGCCCTAAATCAGATTTCAGGTTACTTCCATGTCCGTGATACATCCATATACCGCTTTTGTCTAAGGCATCAAAAACCCAATGACTTAATGGCTGCATACAAAGTAATGTCGAGTCAGCCCAAACACCTCCATATTTTTTTAGAAGACTTAGCCTTATAATATCTGATTTTGCTTGAGGAGTAATTTTTTTATTTTTATCAAATATGTAATCTATATCATTAACGTAATTAGGTATATTTTTCTCATCAATAAGCTTAATTTTCCAATCTGGATTATTAAAAATCCAAGATTCTAAAACTTTTTTTTGTAGCCAAGGTGCTTTATCCCAGCCCTGAAGCCAAAGCAAAAATATATTTTTTTCATGAATCATCTATAAATCTATTATTAATTGAATAATTTTAATCTTAATATGTATGTGAAAATAAAAGTTTATTAAGAGTAGTATTAATATTAGATATTTATACGCAACATAAGATAAATAATTTATTGAATCAAAATTATGATTTAACTTTTCTTAATATTATTGTTGCGAGTATTAATCATAAAAGATTAATTATTTATAACTATGGTAGGATTTTCATCACTATTAAAAAAACAAACATAAAACAAATTTCTAACTTAATTTTGAAAATCTAGATGAAAAAAAATATTTTTAAAAAATTTGTAAGAAAAATTTTTCCCGATAAATTTATTGAAAAAATAAAAAGGATTTTATATCTAAAAAGCTTATTGGATCCCTTAGAAAAAAGAATTTGTCCAATTTGTAATTATCATGGGAATTTTCAATGGTTTGGGACCCCAGGAAATGTTGTAAGAATAGATGCTCAATGCCCGAAATGTCTAAGTCTAGAGAGACACAGATTTATTTATCTTTTATTTTCAAATAATAAATTTTTTGAAAAAATTAAAAAATTTCCCAACACTTTACATTTTGCACCAGAGAAACAGTTAAGAACAATAATATCTTCATTTTCTAAAAGTTATTCAACTGCTGATTTGCTGGATAGGCAAGCAGATATGCTTTTAGATATTCAAGAAACAAAACTTAAATCAGGTTACTATGATTTATTAATTGTTAATCATGTTTTTGAACATGTTCCAGATGATCGTAAATCTTTTTCAGAAATTTCTAGAATCCTCTCTGAGGGGGGCTTTTTGATCACATCTGTACCTTTAATTGATTCATGGGAAAAAACCTACGAAAAAGAGACCACAAATATCAAAATAAATAAAAAATTACATTTTGGACAATATGATCATATACGTTATTATGGTTCTGATTTTATAGAGAGGATTGAATCATCCTCAAATTTAAAATTAAAAGAAATATTTACAGCTGAAGGAGATGATGTAATAAAATATGGACTTGATAGAGGTGAGAAAATCTTTGTTTTTCAAAAAATTAGTAAATAATAATGTTTCTAAAAAATAATATAAATAATTTAAAGAATAATTTAAAAACAAAACTCAAAACAAAACTCAATATCTTTGAGGATTCTTTTTATTTTGATATTAATTATGATTTCCTAATTAAAAATATTTCATTACCAGTAAATCAATTTAATAAAAGCGACATAAATTTCTTAATTAAATTTAAAGGAAAGGGTCATGGATTCTTTTCAAATTTTACACATGTAATATTGAATCTTCATATCGCGAATTTATATAATTTTAATCCAGTAATTATATTTGAGAGAAATCAGTCCCATTATAGTGAAGACTCCAAAATCAAAGGTTCCTATAATTACTGGGATTATTACTTTATTCAGGATAATTTTATAAATAAAAATTCAAATTTATATATTAATTCTGATATAAATTTCCCTAAAAAACTTTTTGATAATTTATATAAAAATAGTGAATATTTCTCTAAATTAATAAAGAAATATATTTTAATTAGACCAGAAATACATGAAATTGTTAATGAATTTATTTATAAAAACTTTAAAAATAAATATACTATAGGACTCCACTGGAGAGGAACCGATATAAGAAAAGCTCAAAGAAGTAATTTTGTTAAGAATGGAAATCCAGGAGTTACTTCTTTAGAGACCATATCTAATTATTTAGATAAATCATTAGCAAAACATCCAAATGCTTTTATATTTATTTCTACAGATGAAGAAGCTAATATAGATTTGTTAACATCAAGATATGGTAAAGAAAAAATTTTATTTACAAATTGTCTTAGATCTAAAGATAATTCACCTATACATTTAAACTATAAAAATTCTAGAAAATTACATAATTATTATTTAGGATTAGAGGTTCTCATTGACTGCATGCTTCTCTCAAGTTGCAACTATCTTCTTGGGAAGAGATCTAATGTCTTTAATGCAGCATTGTTAATAGGTGAATTTCAGGAAAATAAATTTTCTATAATTCCAGATTAAGATTAAATAATATATATTCGAATTTCAGGAGATGATTATCGAATCCGTTTTAACAAGTTAATTTTGATTACAAGCACATTTTAGGGTGTTGAATTCTTTAAATAAGCTTAGAAATTTACTTACAAAAGTTATACTCTTTTAAAGTACATTTCCTTAAAAATCCATATTGGATAGATTTCTAACGTTTTAAAAATCACAAATAAATTATTTTAGTAGAAAGTTTATATTCCCTTACAATATTTTGAAAAACTATCTAAATTTAATTAAAAGCCTTCTAAACTATTTTGGATCTTAGGATTAGCCTTCTCTAATAATTGGTCATATTTCACCTCCAAAAACCCTCTCTAGAGGGGTTCTAATTATTAAATATAAAATAATCTTTTACATAATTTATTCTTGAAAATTTTATTATGATATCAAAGTTGTACCTAATATTTCTCCATTTTGTAGAGAAATATTTTCTTTCATAGTTAACACATAAAACAGGAGAGTATATAGTATTAAAAAAATCTAGACTTTTTATTATGAGCAAGTGGATTGCAAAATGCAAAGTAAAAAAAATTTTAAATAAAATACTATATCTTATAAAATTAAGAATTAAAAATAATACAATACTAAAATCTATTTCTTTTTATAAATTGGGAAAGAAATTTTATGATGATCCTATCTTCTTAATCGCTAGAGATAAATCAACAATCGAAACAAATTCAAAATATAAGCGTACAGATGTAATAAATAGAATTCTTTCTTCGAGAACAAAACCGACCTACTATCTTGAGATTGGAGTAAGAAATCCTGAAGATAACTTTAGTTTAATTAAGTCCTCTTATAAATTCAGTGTCGATCCAGGACTTGAAGCTGAAATAAATAAAGCTGATTTTAAATTTACTAGCGATGAATTTTTTGAAAAGCTTTTGGAAGGTAAAATCCTATCTCCAAAAATGATGTTTGATGTTATCTTTATTGATGGATTACACTTGGCCAATCAAGTAGAAAGAGATATTGATAATTCTCTGAAATTTATAAAGGAGGATGGCTTTATTATCTTGCATGATGTCAACCCTCCAACTGAATGGCATGCCCGTGAAAATTATATGTTTTTTAATTCTCCTGCAAGAGGTGCTTGGAATGGAACAGTATGGAAATCTTTTTTAAATAAAAGATTTGATAATAAATTGAAAAGTTGTTGTATTGATGCAGATTGGGGAATTGGGATTATTTCGAAGAATCATAATATTGGAAATCCTATTGAGAGGCTCAATTATTTCTTTGAGTACAACGACTTTGACAAAAATAGAAAAAAATATCTTAATTTAATTTCTTTTGATGAATTTTTTAGCCTTATCGAGCCTTAGATAAGATCTTGATGAAATTGTTTAAAAAAAGATCTAAAATTTATTATTGAAAATCAAAGATTAAGAGACTTTCCCAAATAAAGGTAATAATTAATAGTTAATTTAAGAGCTTCTTTAAAGGAGAACTTTGGCACCCATCTGAGTTCTTCTTTTATTTTTTTTGCATTAATTGAGTATCGCCTATCATGACCTTTTCTATCCTCAATAAACTCTACTAAATCGAAATGAGGTTTATTTTTAGGGATTAAATTATCAAGTTCTTGGCAAATTATCCTTACTAATTCAATATTTTCTTTTTCAGAATTTGCACCAATACAGTAACTTTGGCCAAGTTTACCTTTAGATAAAGCCAAGAGTAAAGCATCTATATGATCTTCTACAAATAACCAATCCCTTATATTTTTACCATCTCCATAAATTGGGATAGATTTTAAATTTATTGCATTTAAAATAGTCATCGGAATAAGTTTTTCTCTGAATTGATAAGGCCCAAAATTATTGGAGCAATTTGTAATAATCACGGGGAAATTATATGTGTGATACCATGCTTTCGCTAGGTGATCGCTCGAGGCTTTGCTTGCAGAATATGGGCTTCTAGGATCATAGGGTGAGTTCTCTGAGAAACTATTTATTGAATCTAATGAATCTAATGAGCCAAAAACTTCATCAGTACTTACATGTAAAAACCTAAAATCTAATTTTCTTTTTAAGCTTAAATTTTCATAATGATCTTTAGAAGAATTTAGTAAATTAAACGTTCCTATAATATTACTTTTGATAAAGGAATCTGGATAAAAAATTGATTTGTCAACATGACTTTCTGCCGCCAAATGCATTATCAGGTCAGGATCAGCTTTTTTAACAGCTTTTGCTGTTTCAATTGGATTAGATAAATCAACTTTTAAAAGTTGGTATCTATTTTTTATGTTCTTATTAGTTTTATTTAAATTTTCTTCAATTGGTTCTAAATTACTTGCGTAACCCAACTTATCTAAATTAAAAATTATTGAACTACTTCCCTTGATCAACCTTATAATTAAGTTTGATCCAATAAATCCAGCACCACCCGTTATTAATATTCTTTTTTTGGTACCAATTAAATTATCTAAATTATTTTCTAAATATTTCATATTAAATTTTTTTGATCCTTTTTTATCTTATTACAAATCTTTATTATTTCTGTCTGCCAATGATTGTTATCAAGATTTAAAAAAGATCTAGTTATTCTGCTATCAAGTACAGAATAATTTGGTCTTTTAGCTAAAGTTAAATACTCATTTGATGTAATTGGATTAATTTTTGCCTTTTTCGTTATTAATCCTAATTCAACAGCTGTTTCACCAATAAAAAAAGATAAATCATACCAACTAGCAATGCCAAGATCGGACCAATGCAGGATAGGATAATTAAAGGTTTTTTTGTTTTGGGATTGATTATAAATAGTTTTCCAACAAACCTCAGCCAAACTTAACGAGCTAGTTGGGGATGAAATTTGATCAAAGACTATATTTAGTGTCTCTTTATTTTGATGAAATTCGAGCATTTTCCTCAAGAAATTATTTTTGTATGGTCCAATTAGCCAACTTGTCCTTAAAATAATTGCTTGCTTACTAGAGAAAAGTATTTTCTCTAAACCATCTTCAGCTAATGCTTTTGAAAAACCATAAGCATTTATAGGGCTTTTCTCAGAGAAAGGAGAGTAGGGAAAATTATTTTTCCCATTAAACACATAATCGGTACTTATTTGTAGAATTTTGCCACCAAAAGTTTTTAGAGCATTAGCAAAGGTAATAGGAGCATCTCTGTTAATTTTAAATGCAAGTTCTTTCTCTTTCTCGGCTTTATCAACTTGAGTATAGGCAGCACAATTTATTATCCAGTCAGGCTTATTTTTAATAACATATTTATAACAGTTTTCTTGCTCTTCAAGGTTAAGTTCATTCCTGTCGGGCTTAAGAAGTTTATATGATTTTGGAGCAAATTCGATAATTGATCTACCTAATTGGCCATTAGCGCCAGTTATTAATATTTTCATATTAGAAAAAAATATATTTCAATTTAATAGCCTCTATTAGAGAAACTCCACTTTTATCTTTGGTGCTAATTAAGGGAATATTAGTACTCAAAGGCCATTGAATATCAATATTTTTGTCGTTCCATTTTATAGTTTTTTCTAATTTTTTGTCCCATAAATTAGTGACCTTATAGTAAAGAATTGAATCTTCTGCTAAGCTTAAAAATCCATGAGCAAATCCTTCAGGAACTAGCAACTGAAATTTATTTTTTTCACTAATTTCTAGTCCTGCCCATTGCCCAAATGTTTTAGAGTTTTTTCTTATGTCTACTGCGACATCAAAAATAGAACCCGATAAGCATCTAATAAGTTTTTCTTGTGGGCTTGGATTCACTTGATAATGAAGTCCTCTAATTACATTCTTCTTTGATTTAGAAATATTATCTTGAATAAAAATTAATTCTTTCCCTAAATATTCATTGATTTTTTTTGAATTCCAACTTTCCAAGAAATAACCCCTTTCATCATTAAAAACATCTGGAATTATATGTATAAGTCCCTCAAGAAATTCACCCTTATTACTTTTTAATTTAACGAATTCCATTTAATTTAAATCATAATTATTTACTCTAAAATCTTGAGCAAATATTTTCCATAGCCGCTTTTTTTATTTATGCTAGCTAATTTATATAGCTGTTTATCATTAATCCAACCATTAGACCAGGCGACTTCTTCGGGACAACAAATTTTCAATCCCTGCCTTTTTTCAATTGTTCTGACAAATGATGCAGCTTCATGTAAATCATCAAATGAACCTGTGTCAAGCCAAACAATACCTCTACCAAACAACTCTGCATAAAGGATTTCATCCTGCAGATAATTGTTATTAAGATCTGTGATTTCAAGCTCTCCTCTTTTTGAAGGGTTTAGGTTTTTGACTCTTTGAGCAGCTGTTTCATCATAAAAGTAAAGGCCAGTTACAACAAAATCACTTTTTGGTTTAATGGGTTTTTCTTCAATTGAAATTACTTTTTGTTCAGAGTCAAATTCTACTACTCCATATTGATTTGGATTATTTACTCTATAGGCGAAAATCTTTGCACCTTGGAATTCTTTTTCATCCTTATTTATAATATTTATAAGATCATTACCATAAAAAAAATTATCTCCAAGTATCAATGCACAAGGAGAATTGTTAAGAAATTTTTCCCCAATTAAAAAAGCTTCTGCAATTCCATTTGGATTTTTTTGTACTTCATAGTAAATTTTAATTCCTAAATCACTTCCGTCACCTAGTAACTTTTTAAATGCTTCTAAATGAAAAGGATCTGAGATTACTAGAATTTCTTTTATTCCTGCAAGCATTAGTGTGCTTAAAGGATAAAAAATCATTGGCTTATCATAAATTGGCAATAATTGCTTACTAATTCCTCTAGTTATTGGATAAAGTCTTGTCCCTGTACCACCAGCAAGGATTATCCCTTTTCTACGCATAACAGAGATTATCTTTAATAAATCCTTTTTTATTATATAACTCTTTAGAAAATAATAGTATTAGATTATAATGTAAGTTACTTTAGAAATTTAATAAAAGATTCCTAAAAGAATATACATTAAATTTTATTAGTTTATTTATATATTTTATTTAATAGATTTGACAATCTGTTTTATAAATTTAACTTGTATAGACCATATAAATCAAATAATTTAGACTGAATTATTAAAAAAATTTGGAAACCAATCTTTTTAATATTTTAATAGGGTTTTTTAATCTGTTATTTTTCTCCATAATACGATTAATCGTAATTTGGTTTTGAAGATCATTAATGTCAATTAATAGTTGTTTTTTAGTAACATTGTTCACAAACTTTAAGCGCCTTTTTTGCAATCTTCTCATATCCTTAACTGTATATATTGATTGAGTTTTCTTTCTTCTTGATAATGATTCAAAATGAATTCCACTCATTTTTTTGCAAAGATGTATATTAAATCCTTTTTTTTCTCTTACTTCGAGAGATAGTTCGATATCTTCTCCAGATTGATAATATTTTTCATTGAAGCCAATTTCATTAAAAAGGTCTTTATTGATCAGTAATAATGCTCCAGTTGCTGCAGATATTATTAAATTAGTATTATCAATTAAACTTGAATCATATTTCAGTGATTTTTTGAATTTATGATATGAAAGATTCTTGTCATTAAAAGAAGTACCCACATGCTGAATTAAACCATTTTTATATCTTAAATTTCCAGATACAATTCCTATCTTGGAGTTGCTTTTTAGTAGCTCTATACCTGCATCAATACTACCATCATCAAGTATAATATCATCATTTATTATCAAAAGTATTTCACCGGATGCTTTTTTAGCAAGTAAATTCATATTCCTTGCAAAGTGATATTTATTTCTTTGAGCAATTTTAAATTTATATCCAGAGTTATTAATTATTTTTGATTCATTATTTTTGCTCCCGTTCCAGGAACATAGTATTTCGATATTTTCTTTTTCTAAATTTGATGCTCCAGCAATGCTCTTAAGTAATTGATTTAATAAATTCTCAGAACGCGATATGACTAATATTGATAAGATCATTTTTTGGTTAAATATTATTAGCTAATTTAACACTTTCATGTTGTTTCTTTTTTTAGATAAAGTGAAACTATTAGAAAAATATCTAATAATTAATTGTCGGAGCGCTTACCAAAAAAATTAATATTAATAGTTTTATAAATATACTTGCTCATATAATCTTTAAAAATTATTTTTAATTTTTTAGAAAATTTTGAATAATTTATATCTTCGTTTCTATAAAAATTCAATTACTATAACGACTTATAAGTTCAAGTATTCTAAGTATATTTTAGAGAGCGGAATCGAATAAACAAACTTGGACAAGAAGTGACAAAAGTTATGTTATTACATAATGCTGTCTAAAAACTTATAATATGACTAAAAAATAAGTGGAGCCAAGCGGACTCGAACCGCTGACCCCCTGCATGCCATGCAGGTGCTCTACCAGCTGAGCTATGGCCCCTTATCCTGAAACGTTACCATAAATCATTGTAAAGATTTATGGTAACGTCCACAATTCCTATAGTACTTTAAAGCCTTTAATAATTGATTTCTATATCTTAAAGATTAAAAATTTATATCATGATTTCTGAAACTGCAACAAGATAGTACTTATTTAAAAAAAAAATTTTTTGTAAGTGCAGATTGAAATAAGAGGTAAAAATGTTAAGAAGAGGAATTAAAAATAAATTGTAAAGAAGTCGATAAAAATAAAGGGAATTAAGAAAAATAAAATCAGAAATTAGAAAAATTGTTATTAAGTCAGAAGTTTATTTTTTTTAATTCACGATAATATGTAAAATTAAAAAATAATTTAGAAATCTTTATTATCTTCAGAAAATTTTATCGAATCTTATTATCCAATCTCACTAATAATTTAAAATTAAGTATTTCTAAAGTCATGATTTTATTTAGAAATAAATTTAAAAATTTATCTCAAAAAATCCCACAATGAATATAAAAACAAATGAAAATCATTTAAAAAACTTGCCTCGTAACTTTTTTTCTATGCTACTTGTAATTTTGACAAGTTTAAGTTTAAAAGAGATTTTTGCGGAAAACAGAGATTTCAAAACAAAAAAAACCACTCCTGAATCTAACTCAAGATTAAATACTGAAGATAATACCTTATCAAATGAATTGGAAATAGCTAGTGTGAATTGGGAAAAATTTAATGATTCATCGACTATTATTCCTCTTAAATGGATCAAATATGAAGATTATGAAAAAAAATACCAAGTGCCTTCACAAAGAGTTAATGAATCTAAGATAAAAAAAAGAATTTCTTTAAATTCTCTCAATAGATCAATAGTTTTTGATAACAAGATTGTTGGCCCAGATATAAGTTGGATTATTCCTTCAGGATTACCCTGGAACAAAAGATATAGATTTGACTTTACAACAAGAGGTCACAATACAAAAATTCCAGATCCTCCAACAAGAAACTTTTTTGGGTGGAACGATGGCGATGCAGTAGGTCTTTTCTCATATCAATTTTTACATACTGGTAAAAATAGTTTAGGGCTAAATCTTGGGATAAGAAGTCTTTATGAAGGTAATCAAGCTGCGGGTGGATCTACTAGAGTTGGAGAGGGAATGTCTGCTGGTTTTCGTTGGGATAAAGCACTTTCTGAAACATCAGGGTTCGCAATCGGTGCTGAACAATTACTCCATTTTGACGGACTAACAGATACTGGACGAAATATATATATTTCGACTTCAAAGGCTTGGTGGAGTGTCAAAGATAATGAAAATAAGTTCCCACTATACGTTGCTACTGCCGGTTTAGGTACCGGGCGAATGGCCGTTGGAACTGTTAGAGGTTTTTGTAGCGGGATATTAGGGGGCTCTGGAACTGAGACGAACAACAAAAGAAATTTGTGCTGGGCACCAGTTTTCTCTTTAGCAAAGGTTTGGAATTACAAATTATCAACTTATTTTGAATATAATAGCAGATTCTTTCTACTTGGAAGTTCCCTAGCCCCAATTAAAAATATACCTATTAGAGGAAATTTGGGGCTGATCCTCTCAGACCACGTGGATAATTACAAGTTACATGGCACCGATAAACTCAATTGGGTTTTTAATTTGAGTATTGGATTTTAGAGTTATATTAAACTTTTCTCCAAACAGCTAATAGCTTCCCTTGTAAAACAACTTGTCCCAAGTCGATTTCAATTGGCTCATAGGAAGGATTAGCTGCCTCAAGAAATATCTTATTATTTCTTTTGAAAAAATATTTCAATGTGGTCCCTAATCCAGGAACCATTGCACTAACAATAGTTCCATTTTTCAAAGAATATGAACTATGAATTGGTTCCATTAAAACCATATCCCCATCAGCAATACATGCATCTATCATTGAATCTCCATTTACAGTTAAAGCAAAAACATCCTTTTTTTTAAAAACATCTGTAATATCTAAACTTTCTTGCACATCTGAATAAGTTTCGATTAATCCCCCTGCTGCAATTGACCCAAGAACTGGAACTCCCTGCACTATATCATCGACTAATTGAAGAGTTCTTGCTTTTCCTTCTTGCCAAGAAATATATCCTTTTTCTTGAAGATGCTTTAATCTACTTTGTATTGGCGCGGGTGATTTCAAATCCATTGCTTTCATCATTTGTCTTATCGAAGGACTATGTTGGAAGTCCCTAATATAGTTTTTTATCCATGAATAAAGTTCGTTCTGAGCATCTGTAAGCTTATTCCCTTCAGAAGTTACCATAAAAACATTTGTACTCTAATACATTTGTACCTCTTTGAAAGATAAATTGCAATATTTTCATGAAAGAAGGCATGACAGAAGTGCTTGTTGAGTGTGCATTCTGTTTTCCGCTTGGTTGAAGATTCTACTTTTTTTACTTTCAATTACTTCATCAGTTATTTCTTTATCTCTATAGGCAGGAAGACAATGAAGAATAATTGCGT
>MDTG01305447.1_pt1 | contig 12864 bp, 14 predicted proteins | sample 811421 | NCBI WGS metagenome assembly MDTG01 (sample SAMN05326645, study PRJNA326480) | marine metagenome | isolation source: seawater | place: Pacific Ocean: South East | collected 2011
CCCGACGAGATGAGAACCGCCGAAATGGCCAGCGACAGTCCGCTGGTCGACAAGGGCCAGCAGGTTCCGATCGAGGATTTCCTGAAGAAGTTCGAGGGCGAGCACGAACATGAAACCGTCAAGCTCAATCTCGACCTGAGCGAAGCGGACTGAGCCTTAGCTCTCGTCGTCGAAGAGAGCGGCCTGAGGTCTTTCCTGCCTAGGGGGCTGCTGGCTGACGACCCGATAGCGGTGGTTTGAGCAGCGAAGCGGATTTCCCGATAGCTCGCAATATCAGAGGGCCTAGCGCTTGTGGGTGGCGCGGCGATAGCTGTCACGCTAAACAGGGACATGCGCACCTCCTCGGTCACAAGGGCCGCAAGGTCACTCGGTCGAACGACATCCGATTTCATTGCTTTCCTGCGTCGACCAACCGCTGAAACCGTCAAAGGCCTGCCTTTCCGTGATAAGGCGGGGATCGGCATCTGGCTCTTCATCCTTTCGATTGTTGTCACGACGATATTCGGCGTACTTGCGCTGCCGGTCATCCTGTGGACCGACCTGACATTCGGAGAACAGCTTGACGAAGCGCTTGGCGGCTCGGTCTGGTCGGTTGTGCTGTCGGTGGTCATGCTTGGTCCTCTTGTCGAGGAAATCATCTTTCGCGGATGGCTTTCCGGCACGTGGCGTGCGGTGCTCGCCACTATGCTTGGCCTGGTAGTGATTTACGGTGGATCTGCGATCTTAGACGCCTATTTTGCGCAGAGCAGTGCTATCAAACCGCTCGTTCTCGCGGTTGGCGCCGCCGTGATCTTTTTCCTTTTCTCACCGCTGGACGATGCCCGCCGCATAGCCGGTTTCGACCGGGTATTTCCCGTCATGTTCTATGCACAGGCGGTGACGTTCGGCACTCTCCACTTTCAGAACTATGCAGCCAGCTCTCCGGCCGTCGCTCTGTTCGCGACACTCCCGCTGATCGCGTGTGGTCTGATCTGGGGTTACGCGCGGGTCAGGCTTGGATTTGCGTCAGCCGTATTCCTCCATGCGGCGTACAATGTGCCAGCGGCATTCGGATCGGTCATACTGGCGTACTCTGCTGGCTGATTGCTGACATTTCGAACCGAAACCGGACCTTGCGCTCCCACTCTGCGGGCGGACTGAGCTTCACGCGCGCGGCGGCTGCCTGCGGTAGCTGAGCGCCTCGGCCACATGAATCCGACCCACGCTTTCTGCCCCCGCCAGGTCTGCGATCGTCCGCGCGACGCGTAGCATGCGGGTATAGCTGCGCGCCGACAGCCGCATGGCGGTGGCGGCCTGCATCAGCAGCGCACGACCGGCCTCGTCCGGCCCGGCGAATTCTTCCAGCGCATCCCCGTCCAGTCCGGCATTGGTGCGCGCGCCGGTCGTCTCGGTGCGGGCGGTCTGGCGCTGGCGGGCAGCCATGACGCGCGCGGCGACCTGATCGCTGCCCTCGGCGGGCGGGGGCAGGGCAAGGTCGGCGGCGCTGACCGGATCGACTTCGACATGGAGGTCGATCCGGTCGAGCATCGGCCCCGAAACCTTGCCCTGATAATCGGCGGCGCAGCGCGGCGCCCGGCTGCAGGCGAGCGCCGGATCGCCCAGATGGCCGCACCGGCACGGATTCATCGCGGCCACCAATTGAACATCGGCGGGAAAGGTGACGTGCGCATTGGCGCGCGCGACATCGACCTTGCCCGTTTCGAGCGGCTGGCGCAGCGAATCGAGCACCGCGCGCTGGAATTCCGGTATGGTGGAGCTATTGCACCAAGATATCCTACTGAATGATAACGGATTTTCCGTTACCAATCGAGTCCATGACAACCGACCCGCTTCCAGAACTCCCCGCCACTGATCGCCCGAATGTCCTATCAGGCCTGATGACGAAGCGAAGCGAGATAGCAGGCCTCGTCGAGGGTTTGCAGGACCGATTACGAGAAGCGCTGATCAACCTAGACCATATCGACCAGACGATCCTCTTGTTCGATCCCGAAGCGGACCTAGCAGAGGTGAAAGCGAAACCGCTGCCACCCCGCCATGTAGCTTTCAAGGGCCAGGTCACCCGGTCCATCCTTCAGATGTTGCGGGCCACAGGTGAAGCGCTGGACAGCAAGGCTATCACACTGCGTCTGATGGCGGAACGTGAACTCAACACTGCCGATGCCAAGCTGGTGAAGACGATCCAGAAACGAGTGGGCGCGGCCCTAAGGAACTTGCGTGACCGAGAACTGGTGGTTTCACGGCAAGGCCAAAAGGGCTTGTTATTGTGGTCCCTGAGGGCAACGAATGCCGGATGACCTATGCGGCTGCATCCAGCGTGCCCGCAGCGACTATGTTACGAAACTCGGCGAGGATCTCGGGATGTTTGCCTTTGAGATAGGCCGCGATGGCATCGTTCGCGATAAGGCGTTCGATGTAACGCGATGCCAGGACGAGATGGAGGACATCGTCACCGAAGGTTGCTTCGACTGCGCGAAAGTCCTTGTTGAGTGATTCCAGCTCTCGTTCCATCCGGGCCATCTGTTCGGGCGTCACGCCCTTTACTTTCTTCGGCCGTTCGGGCCTGGCGAGGTCCTCTTGTCTGGTCGCTGCGAGGATGGCTTTCGCATAGGTAGCGGTAAAATTATTCATCGAAGCCATCAGCTCTGCCGTGGCGAATTGCCGCTCCGGCTTCATCCTGCGCAGTGTGTCGAAGACCTGCGGATTGACTGGACGATCCTTCAGAATGTCGACCGCTTCGGGAGCGATTCCGTCAAGCATCTTGCTGCGTCGCTGCACAGCCTTAACATCGATCCCGAGCGCTGCGGCGATCATGCCGGCGGAAACGCCGCGATCGAGCGCCCGCTGGATCATGTAATGTTCTTGCACGGTTGCGAGCCGATTTACCCGCTTGTTGTATGTAAAAGCTTCGTCATCATCGGCGATAATGCAGGGCGCGGTCGCTTTTCCCTCTTCCTTGATGGCATGAAGCCGGAGGTGACCGTCCAGCAGCATGTGTCGACTTGAGGAGTCCGCCTTGGTCACCGCGAGTGGCTCGATTACGCCGATCTTCTTTATGGAAGTTGCTATCCTCGCATATTTCCTCGAGCGGGTTATGCGGGATGTCATAGGTCGGAGCGGCAGCAGTGCTTCGACCGGAAGATCGAAGACCTTCTGTTCGAACGAGATTCTTATCGCGCGGCTCATCTCATGCCTCTGCAAGACCGAGTCGCTCAGCGACGGGCTGTGGAAGCGTGGTCATTCCTTCGGCACGCAGGAGCGCGACGAAATGGTCCTCGGCCAGTAGACGGCCCATTGCCGACGTGATGAATGCGAGGCGGCCTTGTGCCAGGCCTGCCTTCTTGAGCAGCTGGCGCTGTCTATCGACTTCCTTTTGATAGGCGCGCACCAGTGCCGCGGAGGTGGGAGCGGCGGTTCGCGGTTTGCCGGTCCGAATGCTCTTAATGCCCTTTCCGATCAGGTTGCGGTCGTCGACGATACGGCGGATGGCGAGGATCTGGTCGCCCGGTAGGGTTCCGTTCTCATATGCTTCTGTCAGTGCCCGCTGCACGTCCTCGTCGTTGGCCTTGGAAATCTCGGCGGCAATGGTGTGCGGAATGATACCTCGCTCGACGGCATCAAGGAGGCGCTCTTCGCCTTTTTCGAGCAGGCCGGCGATCGAATGCACGTATTCCGAACTGAAACCGATTTTCTCACCGATGGCAGAATACGTATAGCCCTGCTCGCGCAGCCGCCCAACCTCCCGGATGAGTTCGAGCGGTGAAAGATTGCGCCGGGCGAGGTTCTCGACCAGGCTCATGACGAAGCATTCCTCCCGGGTCGCATCGACGACCAGTGCGGGGATCGTTGACTGACCGAGTTTCTGGAAAGCTTCTTTTCGCCCCTGCCCACAGACGAGCTCATATCCTTCGCCCGTTTCCGCTCTGCGGACCGTAATCGGACGTTTCAGCCCGACCTTCGCTATGCTGTCGACCAATTCTTCGAAGATGCGCTTGTTGCGCGCCCTCGGATTGAGGACTTCGATTGCGTCGATCGGAATGCTGAACATCTCGCTGCTCATGCGGCCCATCCGATCGGGTGGCGCCTGAGCATGTGATATAAAGGATCGAGATTGTCGGTGCGATAGGCATCAAGCGCGATGCCGTTCTCCTCGCCCATCCGCATCGTAGCCAACTGCCCGAGGTCGAGCCACGGCAGAAGGTAGTAGTCGCGGACAGTCCGGTTATCCGGGTTCATCCTGACGGCGAGAGTGATGTCGGGTCGGTGCTTGCTGTCGAGGCGCAACTTCCAGCGTAGCGAGCCGGCAGCTGTCTCCGTGCACCGGATCATGACGAGCGATATCGATACCTCACCGTTGGCCACGATGATATCGGTCTGCGGATCGACCTCGATGCTTATCGCCATTTCACGGATGCGCTCGACCGTATGTTCGAAAGCATCGCGCTGGAGAAGCCGGAGCAGGCGGTTAGTCTCGAGGTAGCGGTAATCGCGATCCGGCGTATAGCCGATCAGCTGGTATGCGCGCACGAGGCTGCCGAACCGATGCCGATAGGCGGCAGTTGAGGGCATCTCATCGCTTTCGTCGATCAACAGTCCCGATAGCGCACCTCTCGATGCCAAGAGGCCAGACAGCATGGCAAGCAGTTCGTCGTCGCTGAAGCGCCGTGCCCGCGCAGCGAGAATCGCCTGTGCCGCATTGAACAATTCGCGATCGACGATTGCGGTGAATGCACCGTCTCCTCGCACCCACATCTCCGGGTCGTTGAACACCCGCTTGCGCTTCAACTTGTTGGAGATACGGTTGTAGACGTTGTTACCGATGTATTTCTCGTTGGTCAGGATCTGCCGGACCGTTGACCTGGTCCATGGACGTTCAAGGTCGGTGGTGATGCCTTCGCGGTTGAGTATCTCGGCGATCTCGCGTTCAGAGCGGCGCTGCAGGACGAACAGGCGGTAAATCCTTTCGACGGTCCTGATTTCGTCTTCTGGTCCCGGCACAAGGATCACCCGGTCCGTCTGCAAGCTCTTGTGCTCGCCGCGCGCCAGAGGTGCTTTTGGTTCGTCCCGTTCGTTCACGAGGTGGCGACGCAGGCCGTAACCGGCGGGGCCGCCCTGACGATACCCGAGCCGGATCAGGCGGCACTGTCCCGTGAACACCTTGGCGGAGAGTTCGCGGCTGTATTCCCCGGCCATCGCCCGCTTGATGTTCTTCATGACGGTGGAGGGCAAGCTGCCGTCATTGTCGAACTGCTCGGCGCAGTAATGGATGTTGATGCCGCGCTCGCGGCAGATGAATTCATAGTAGGCGCTTTCGTCGGCATCCTGGAAGCGGCCCCACCGGCTGATGTCGTAGACGAGGATAGCCTCGTAGTCGGCACGGCCCTGCTGGACATCGTCGATTAGGCGCTTGAGCGAATCCCGGCCTGCGATGCTGAGGCCGCTGCGTCCTTCATCGGCATAGGTCCTGACGATTTCGAAATTTCGCCGTGCGGCATAGGCTTCGATGATCTCGGCCTGGTTCTCGGTCGAATAGCGCTGATGATCAGTGGACATGCGCACGTATTGCGCGGCTCTTGTCTTCGTCTTTTTTCCTTCCTCTTTCATCATGCTTGGCACCGGGTCTCACGAGTCGGGCTTCTCCCGATGAACCCGTTCGGCATAAGGGGAGTATGGTGGAATGTCTTTTTCGACGGATGACCGAAAGCTTCGCGTTGGAACCGGAAATAGGTTTCCTATCGATCCCGCAGCAGAAACGGGCGCTTTGCTGGCGGAAGTGGTGGCCGAGGCGCTGAAGGCGGACTTCGGCGCCATACCGTCCCACGTGAAGCATTTAGCGCGCCTGACAGGAACCAACGAGCGAACGGTCCACAACTGGCTGCTGGCCCGCAACGGGCCAAGCGGCACGGCGCTTGTCATGCTGATGCGTCATTCTGATGCTGTTACTGAGGCGGTTCTCGCCTTGGCTGGCCGAGACGAGCATTCAGCAGCGGTCAGGCTCGTGAAAGTAAAGAACATATTGCGTGCCAGAGCGCTTGAACTTGTTGAGTGCCTTGGCCCAGCATAGTGCTGCTACCGGTAGGCGGCTATTGTCGCGAGACGGAGCGGGAACAGTTAGCCGGCGTTTTTGGATTCGATCAGCTTCTGTAACGGCGCCTGAGCAGAGCGAGTAAATCCTCGGCCATTCGTGTGCGTTCCGAACGAAGTGCCATTCGCGTCCGGTCGGGCGGATTGAGCATCACCGGACCCGATGCCGATCTGTCCATCGCGATCTGCATGGAATTGGGACTGGCCGCCTGCTGACTCGAAGTGCGCCATCCGAACACGCCGCTCGTGGCGATATCGGCAGCGATCACGATGCGCGTCAATCGCTGCGTGCGGTCGAACTTCTCCAGCATCTTGTCCGCGAAGGTGAGCCCTTTCTCGATCGCCTGACCGACGTGCTCCTCGATGAGGGGCTTGAGATGTCCTGTCGCTTCTTCGATCGGCACGGATAGAAGCAACGCGCCGGCCTCATCGATGCGCAAAGCAGCTCCGTTCTCCTGTTTGATGACGAGTGCGCCGTGATCGAGATGCGGCTCGGTTCGACGTCGGTAGGAAAAATAACCGTCGGCGGAAGATAGGTCCGCGACGACGCCGTCCACCAGTGATTGGTCCTCGATCTCGCTGGGGCGTAGGATCGTCTGTGTCGGTCCACCGACGACCGCGAGATGCAGTAGCGGCCCGGTCATCCGCACGAAGCCGCGTTCCTCGACTGGAATCGTGCTTCGTGCCTTTTCCACCAGCGCGCCGACATCGACTGGCGTGGTGGCAGCCGACAATTGATACCTGGCGATCGCGCGCGTCACCTCGGTGCGCAGCTCCTCTGGCGTGCGAAAGGTCTGGCCGCGGTGCATTCCGGTATCGTAGTCTTCGACTTCTTCGACGAACTGTTGCTGTGCCTCTTCGCGGCTCACGTCGGACTGCACGAACGGAACGACTTTTCCCTCTGCTGCCGCTTCCCGGAACTCCTCGTGTGTCGGGGAGATACCCGATTGGGTTTCTGACCAGCCATATCGTTCGCCGAGGATCAGGACGACGAGGTCCGCTTCCCGCACGCCTTGAAGGCACGCCACGCGCGATGGAATAGTCGAGGCAGGGAAGTCCTCGGCACGCACGATGTCGTGGTCGAGGCTCTGGATGGCTGCGAAGGCCGCCTCCCGGTATTCCTCGAAGCCGGCCATGACGCTGCTGACGAAGATCCTCATTCTCCGGCCTCGGGTGCCGGTTCGGCCGCAAGGGTGGGCTCGGTGGTCTTGTCGTCCGCCATGGCGGTCCGATAGCCCACTTCAACCAGAAATTGATCCAGGCGTTCACCGAGATCGATCGACAATTCCTTCTGCCAGATCGCGTATTCTAGCGCGTTGAGAGCTGCCTTTTGCTTCAGCGGATCCCAGAGCGAGACGATGTGGCTGATGTTCGCGATGGTGAGGGGCTTCATTCCCCGTGCTTGCAGAGTTTCGGTGACCCCGTCCGCGAAATTCGTCGCCACGACGTAGCCGAGTGCCCCGCGCTCGCGCACCTTGTCGATGAACTTCCTTATGTCTGCAACATCACTTGCATCGAAGGTGAAGTGCTTGACCTCTGCCGAAATGGTCAGTTTCCGGCCATCCCATGCGTCGATGTCCCCGATGCCTTGCACCCTGGCACTTCCGGTGCGCACTCGTCGGGTCTCGACCTGCAGATGCGGGGCGTCTGCCCGAATGTATGCAAAGACCATGGCTTGGAATGCCGCCCCGGTTTTCTCCTTCCCTCGTCGGTCGTTCCACGGGAACTGCTCGAGTATGATATGGAAGATCGGGGGTTCGATCTCGACGCTCGAAGGATCGAACTTGTTCTCAGGCAGCCACGACAGCATGAACAGCTTTGCTCGTTCCGACAGCTCTTCGAGCTGATCGGGAGTATAGGTGACGAGCGCCTCTAGCCAATGCTGATAGTCATGCCACTGGCCCGTCGCGTGGGGAGCTGCACTCGGGAATGTGATCCGGTTCTTCTCATCTATGAAATAGCGCGCGACTTTCTCGTATGGCTGGCGGATCGTTTTGTATTTCTTCCCTTGGCCATCGGGTAGGACTGTCAGGGTATTCACCCGATCGGTCTTCTGCGGATGCCGCGCATAGAACTCCTTGATGTCCTTGTAACCGGCATCGGGGTGGTCCAATTCGAGGAAGAAGCTGCAAAAGGCAGGGAGGAGGCCGCCAGCGAAGACGCGCGCTCTACTGTCGCGCGTCACTTCCCTCTTCATTTCCTCGAGTATGTCGTCCGCCGTCATCGCATTCCTCCTTGGGGGAGCTTATGGGAGGAGCAGCGTGTTTCGACAACTCAGTCTCGAGGCTTGATTTCTAAGGCGGCCAGCCTTGGGATAGAACGGCAGGCCAATTCGTAGTATTGACGATCGGCTTCTACCCCTACGCTTTCATATCCTATCGCGTTGCATGCGGCGAGTGTTGAGCCGGATCCTGCGAACGGATCGAGGATCTTGCCCTTCCCGAGTGGGAGGCATCCGCGCGCTAATTGGCGAAGGAGTTCTTGCGGCTTGAGCGAGGGGTGCGGCGCAACTTTCTTCTCCGTCGCAGAAGTCGGCGCCGATCGTATCACGTCGCCGAAGGGTCGTTCCGCAGAGATGCGACGGAAGCCCCCCGTTCCCCAACGTCTCAGGTTGTCCTGGACGCGGCCATCGAGCGGCTTGCGCAACACGACCCATGGCTCGTGCTGGGAGCGGGGCATCACGCTAACGTCTGCGAATTCCTCGTGGGCGTTCTTGGGCCGGTCCCCACCCCTCATAGTCATCACAAGGCGGGTGATGGTCCCGCGCATCTCGAGACCTCCCTCCGCCATCGCGGATGCGACGATATGCGCCAGAAGAGGGTTGCTTGCCACAACGATATTTCCGCCCGGGACGACCACACGAGCGAGGAGAATTCCCAATTCCCGGAAGAAACGGTGCATGTTCTCCAAGTCTTGGGGTGTCAGCGTAGTGAAGCGCGGCAAGGGCGAACGTTTGCTCCCGTCGAACGAAGGAGGAATGCGCCAGACACCTCCCTTTCCATCGCGGAGTTTCTGCTTCTCGAGCTCGGTGTATTCGACCAACCCGTAAGGGGGGTCGGTTAGCACCGCTTCCACAGAATTCTCATCGGCTTGCCGCAGCCATGCCATGCAGTCCATATTGTGGATCGTGGCGTTGCCGATCTGGAGTTTCGGCCAGTGAATGGCGGCTTCGGATTGCTGGAGGCCGGCGAGCCGATATCGTCCACGCCCGATGCGTTCGAACAGCCCTGGAGTATTGAGGTTGAGGTAGGATCTGACGGATGACGATCCGACCGCCCGACCAATCCTTGACTGGACAGCGGCTTCCAGTTCGGCGATTGCCGCACCGTCCCGCGCCGTGGATAGATAGCGCACCAATGCGTCCCTGATGGCACCGCGGTCCACCGACGCAGATGAACTGCCATCAGCAACCATAGTGCAGTCTGTATCGGCACCAGCGGTCGATGTTCCTTGATCGTAGGTCATGCGAGCTCCTTAAAACATAATCTAGGGCGATTGACGTCTAGACGTCAATTGATGAATTGGCTCATTGCGGATTTCTTCTGCGGCGGTTTCCAGCGGAACACCGTTTTCGGGTGTCACCTCGCTAGCCGCCAGTTGGGGAGGTGCGTCATGTGCGTATGGAATGAACGACCGCCGGTCCCATCACCATCTTGCATACCTGCGACGTCTCCGGCGATCTTACTTGCGCGCAATCGATGCATACGAGGAAAGAGAGATCTTCCTTCGCGGAAATGGTCATGTCGATACGAGTAAAATTCGGCCGTTGAGCGGTTAATCTGATTTTAGCTCTGTTTCGGCAGGGCTTTTGGAATGCGTAGGCTTATAGTTTCGGCCCATCGGTCCCAAGAACACCGCGCGTGGTGTGTCCGATGATGTCCATTCCGCCCTCTCTCCGACGCCGCGGTGTCACGCCGTCATTCGTCGGTCGACTCGTCTTCATGCTTATGATCGGCTTGGTGGCTCTGGCGATCGCCATATGGGTTGGTGCGACCGAACTGCGGAGCAATGGCTCCTCTGTGTATGTTTCGGATGAGGCATCGTCGTCGCGTGCATTGCCATACCAGCCGGCACAAAACCCCTCAAAGGCAAGCCGCGTCCTCTGGCGAGCCGAAGCGTTACGGCCAGATCAGCCACAACAGGCAGGTGAAGGTGAGCGAGAAGAAAAGGCCGCCAATGAAGATGTCCAGGCCGGCGAAGAGGCTGAACGGCCTGAATACCGGATGGTCGATCCCACCCAGTATTCCCATCAGGGTTATGATCCACATTGCGCCAACCCCCAGAGCCGCGAACACAGCGATCTCTGCGCCCAATGGGCCGCCGTCCGTCTGAGCGGCGACGGTGTCGATGTTGCGCGTTCCAGTCTTGCCTTTGAGAACGGGAATCTCCTGATTGGCGTCCTCTTGGGTGTTTTGACGATATTCGGGCTCGTCATCGCCGTCCGGGCTGCGGAGCTCTCCGCTTATGCCAATGAGGACACCGCCCTGGCGCAGCGCGCCTTCGTCAATCCGGTCGTGACCCATGACGGATGCGTGGCGCGCTTGGCCCTGCACAACTTCGGCCAGACCGTCGGCATCGTGCATCGCATTTCTTTGAAGGACAGTGGACCTCGCCGTTGCTGTCCTCGTGACGAGATCGAGGTGGCCACCCCCGTCGAAGCGGGACGATCCATCGAGCTGCCCTTGGACATGCGCAACTCCGGTCGCCTCCGGATCGAGTTGGAATATAGCGATCTCCTCGGAACCAGGTATCTCCAGCGCACGTGCCACGTCCGGCTTCCAGACGGCACTTACTACTGTCGCCAATATGAAGAAAAGAACCCAGGCCGGCTTGAGGGTGAACTTATCTCGAACTACCGCGAGCGAATACGCGTGACGAGATCCTAAGGCATTTTCCATCTTCCATCTCCTTTCGGTGGTCACCCACCGTCGGGATCCAGAAATGTGGCCCTAGTGGGCATCAGTCGTTGTCGTTGATACCGAGCGCTCTCAGCACGTCGTGATTGCGGTCGTTCTCGCGCCGCGGTCCTGATGTCTGCCAGTAACCGGCGAAGGTGCGCGAGGGCGGCAGGCCCATTGCGGCGCGGATAAGCTTCTCGACTTTCGCCCGGTCATCGAGGCGCCTGTTCTCTTCGCGCCAAGCACCATCGGCAGCATAGAAGTCGAGGTAGTCGCCAGCGATGTGGTGGTGGACACCAATCTCGGCCCTGCGCATGCGGGAGAAGGCACTTTCAGCGCCGTTAGTATGAACGCCTTCGTCGGTGCAGTATTCGTTCTTGTGGTTGACCCGCTCGAGGTGATGGCTGGCATAGAGTGGTTCCCAGCCCGATCCCTCATCGGCAAGTATCATGGCGCTACGGTCTACACTCTCAGTGATCCAAGATACGGCCTGCCTCTCACTCTTGAACGTGCGCGTCAAAAGTCGCCCCTGACCGCCTCGTTCGCGGAGCAGGACAACGCATTGCCGCTTACGGCCGTTTACTGGGATGCGCCGGCGATCGATCCGCTCGTCCTTCTTGTTGGCCTGCTTGAGATCCCCGCCGAAATAGGCACCATCGATTTCGACTTCGCCCACCAACTGGACGTCCTCCTGGTCGAGGAACATGACTTCCCGCAGCTTGTCGGTCAGCACCCAGACAGTCTTGTAGTCGTGATCGTAATCGTGAGAGAGCCAGATTGAGGCTGCGCCCTTGGCATGGACCGCCATGGCGCGCACGATGAACATGAGCTCCAGATAGGTGATGCGCTTGTGGGCGAACATCGTCCCGCTCGTGATCGAGAAGAACTTGTGACAGTTGGAGTTTGCACACTTGAAGCGGTTCTGCGACTTAATGTTGTAGATTCGCTGGGAACCGCAATCAGGGCAGGTCGGGTTTCCATCCGCCCATCGCGCGCGAAGAAAAAACTCCCTGCAACCGTCCTCGCCCATCCTGAAGACTTCAGGGATGCTGAGCGTGCGGCTCGCAGGGTTCTTCAGCCAATGAAGCCCTTGCTTCTTGCGCTTGAATGGTTTGGTTGCATGATTGGCCATTGAAGTGTCATATACGACACCTAATCCGATTATTCAATCACAAAGTGGCATATGCGACACCTGAGTTGCCGAATCCGTGTCCAGATTCTACAATCAGTCCATGACACAGGCACATGAAGACGACTGGGAGCAGTTGGCCCGCAACTTGGTTCGGGGTCAGCTAATGACACGTGGGATGTCCTACGCCTCGCTACGGGATGCTCTGGAAGAGATCGGCGTCGAGGACACCGAAGGGGCGATCAAAAGCAAGATGAGCCGCGGCAGGTTCAGCGCGGTTTTTTTCCTGCAGTGTATGACGGCAATGGGTGTCGATTGGCTGCAGATCCCAGGGGCGCCCGATGGATCCGGTGCATTCGCGATTGGCAAGCATGGTGCTCAAGCCTTGGCGAAGAAATCACCGACCGAAAATTGAGAGGCGGGCATGCCCGCGAATATTTATAGGTGGGCTCGCCCACCTATAAATGCGCTCCCCATAGGTCGATCATATCCGATTCGGTAGGCACATTCCCGATAGGAATCAGGCTCTTACCTCAGATTTGGTGCAATAACTCCGCCATACCGTGGAATTCGGGCAATTCGTCGAGAAACAGCACGCCCAGATGCGCCAGGCTGACCTCGCCGGGCTTCCCCCGTAGCCCCCCGCCGGTCAGCGCTGCCATGCTGGCCGAATGGTGCGGCGCGCGAAACGGGCGGGTGCTGCTGATCCGGCCTTCCTCCAGCGTCCCGGCAACCGATTGCACCATCGAAACCTCC
>MDTG01425003.1_pt1 | contig 12860 bp, 12 predicted proteins | sample 811421 | NCBI WGS metagenome assembly MDTG01 (sample SAMN05326645, study PRJNA326480) | marine metagenome | isolation source: seawater | place: Pacific Ocean: South East | collected 2011
AAAGCTTTTTAAAAAAAGATATAAAAATTCTTGTAATTCAAAAGGTCTATTACATGAGGATGATGTTGCGAAATTAATTATATTTTTATTATCAGATAAATCAAAATACATAAATGGCCAGAATTTAATAATAGATGATGGCTGGACATTGTGAAAAAAACTATTCTATTTTTATTTCCATATAGATTTTCAGAGTTTCACTTATACAAATATGAAATCTCTAAATTAGAAAAAAAATATAATTTTAAAGTCCTTATTCACGATATGGCTAGTATAATTTTAAATGAAGATTTTAATTCAGAATGGAAAACAAAATTGTATAAAAAGTCGTATAAATTTGACTCATTAATTTCATGGATAAATTATTTTAATAAAATTAAAAAAAAAAAAATTGTAATATTTAATTTGATAAATACTTTTAACTTTACAAGTTTAATTGTAAACTTATTGGTAAAACATTCTAATTTGCCTGTAATAAAATTTAAACCTTCAAGCTTGTCTGTTTCTACAAAAAAAGATTTTAATTTTTTTAAATCCAGAATTAAACAACATGGCTTTAATTTAAAAATTTATTTTTTCCCTCTCAAAGCATATTTGACTAAATTTATAGATAGTTTTTTTAAATATAAAGATATATTTTTACTCTCAAATAATTTTGAAAAAAGTAGCAGTAAAGAATTACAAACAAAAAAAATGTTAAAAATTCATCTTCATAGCTATGATTACTCTAATGCACTTTTAATAAAAAATAAAAAAAAAAATTATGATAAAAATTATATAATTTATTTAGATAATGGGGCACCTTTTTTTTCAGGAGATATAAAGCTAAGAGGTGAAAAATTATTTAATCATGATGTGGAAAAACATTATAAAAATTTAAATAATTTTTTTGATACGATAGAAAATTTTTTTAATGCTAAAGTGATTGTAATCCCTCACCCTAAGTATAAGTCCCAAAAAAAAAAAATTAAAAGTTTAAATCCTTACTTTAATACTAGAAAAGTAAATAATGATTACGACTCTTTAGCTAAACTTTCGTCTAAATGCCTTTTTTTTATAAGCACTTATTCGACAGCAATTTCATATGCGATTTTTCACAATAAACCAATAATTAATATATTTTCTTCTCAATATCATCATACAAGAGAAGAAATGGATGGCATATTACTACAATCAAAAACTTTAGGTCAAAAACCAATTGATATTTGTAAATTTGGTAAAAAAGAAATTTTAAACAATTTTAAAATTAAAAAATTCAAATTTAATGAATATAAATATAATTATCTCACACCTAAAAATAAAAAAATAGAAAAAAAACCTAACTATAGAATAATTGGAGATTTAATAAATAATATTTAAATGAATAAATCAAAAAAAATTTTAATTATGGGTTTACCAGGATCTGGCAAAACCACTTTAGCAAAAAAAGTAGTAAAAATTTTAAATGCCGATTGGTTAAACGCAGATGTAATTAGAGGAAAATATAATGATTGGGATTTTAGTGACGAAGGTATAGTTCGCCAAGTAACTAGAATGAGAGATATAGCTCAAAAATCAAAAAAAAAGTATGTAGTAGCTGATTTTGTATGTCCTTTGCATAAGCAAATTAAAATATTTAAGCCAAATTTTATTTTTTGGATGGATACAATTCAAAAAGGGCGATTTGAAAGTATGAATAAAATATTTAAAAAACCAAAAAAATTCGATCTAAAATTTACAGAAAAAAATCTTGAAATTAATTTACTACAAATTAAAGATAAAATTTTAGGATACAAATGGAAGAATAATAACCCCACAATTCAAATGTTAGGAAGATTTCAGCCATGGCATTATGGCCATAAAACCCTTTTTGAAAAGTGTATTTTAAAAACTGGGCAAGTTAACATAATGATAAAAGATGTTCATAGAATTGGTGACAACCCTTTCAATTATAGTCAGATAAAAAAAAAAATATTATCGGAATTAAAAAGTTTTAAACAAAGAATAAAAATAACCTTAGCCCCTAATATTGTCGAAATTTGCTACGGAAGAACAGTTGGTTATAAAGTAAATAAAATAAAGTTAAGTAAAAATATTGAAAGCATATCTGCAACAAAAATTAGAAAGAAATTAAGATCTAAAGGTTTATTGAAATAGTAATGTTTTTTGCATTTTTGAAAAAAATATTTATCTTTCTCTTTTCAATATTACAATCTATTTTTATAATTTTTATTTATTTTTTTTCTGGTTTTAAGTCAAAAAAAAAAAATTTATGGTGTTTCGGATCTTTGGCAGGAAAAGAATTTAGAGGAAATACAAAGTATTTATTTAAATATTTAGAAAAGAATCACAAAGAAATTGAAATTTTTTGGATAGCTAAATCAAGAAGCCTTAATTTAAAATTAAGAAAAAAGGGAATTAATTCTATTTATGCTTATGATTTAGAAGGATTTAAAAAAATTTCATCCGCAAGTTTATTTTTTTGCACACATGGCTTTGTTGACCTTGTCTTAGCATTAACTAGAAAAGCTAAAATCATAATGCTAGGCCATATGACCTGCACAATAAAAAATAATTCAAAAAAAATTTTGATGGAAAAAAAAAATTTTTTGAATAAAATATATGAGTTTATAAAAACAAGCTACTTTTATATAAGAAAAATTAATTATGGAGTCTACTCATCAAATTTTTCAAAAGAGAATTTGATCACCGAAGATAAGTGGTTTCCTGAAAATAAATTAATTTTAGGGCTACCAAAATCAGATTATTTATTATCAATAAAGAACAGTAGCAAAAAAAATGATTTTTCTATAAAAAAATCTATAGAAAACGAAAAAATAATTCTTTTTTTACCTACAAGGCGAAATGATAAATTTTTTCACATATTTAATTATGGTTTTACGGAAAAAAAAATTGAGGAATTTGCAAAAACTAATAATTGTAAATTTTTTATAAGTCTTCACCCAACTAATGTTAATAATAATATTCCAAACTTTACGTCTAACAAAATTCATATGATAAACTTTGATGGAAATTCAATAGATAATGCTCTTATTTCAGCAGATTTACTCATCACTGATTATGGATCTATTTTTGCTGATTATCTTATTTTTGATAAACCGATGATTTTTACTAAGTTTGATCACTTAAAATATACTGATGATAACGGTTTGAAAATTGATTATGAGAGTTTACCAGGTCCAAAAGTAAATGACTGGAACGAACTTTTATTTCAAATAAGTGAATTATTATATAATAAAGACTCTTTTATTAAAGATAGAGAAAAATGGAAGAGTGATTTATATAAGTTTAATGATGGGAAAAATTGCGAAAGAATAGTTAATCATTTTAAAGAGTTACAAAAAATATGAAAAAAACAAAAATTAAGATAATTTGTACTTTAGGACCAAGTACACTAAATAAAAAATTCTTAAAATTTGCAAATAAAAATAATGTTGATTTACTTAGATTAAATATGTCTCATTTGAGCACTAGTAATTTAGAGAAATCTATTAAATTTATAAAAAAAAATTCTTCAATTCCAATTTGCATTGATACTGAGGGTGCGCAGATAAGAACTAAAGTTAGTAAGTCAAGATTTATCAAGTTAGGTCAAATTATAATAATAGGTAAGTCGAAAAATAGTTTTTCACTATATCCTGAATATATTAACGAACGAATTAGAGTAAACGACATTTTAAATATTGGTTTTGATAATTTAAAAGTAAAGATTATGAAAAAAGGCATAAGTATTGTATGTAAAGCCGTTTCTGCTGGCAAATTAGAAAATAATAAAGGTGTACATTTAGAAAATAGAAAAATTAAAATTGATTACTTAACCCCAAAAGATTTACAAGCTATTCACGTAGGGAAAAAACATAAAATCAAAAATTTTGCTTTGTCATTTACGAATTCAGTAGAAGATATTTTAAAATTTAATAAACTTTTGAAAAAAGAAAATAAGATTTTCAAAATTGAAACTTCTAATGCCTGTAAAGATTTTAAAAAAATGATTAATTTTGCTGAAAATTTTTTAATTGACAGAGGCGATTTATCTAAAGATGTTAAAATAGAAAATGTTCCAATCTTTCAAAGAAGTCTGTTTAGAGAAAAAAATAAAAATAAAAATAAAAATATATATGTTGCTACTAATTTGCTCGAAAGCATGATTGTTAACAGTTTTCCTACCAGAGGCGAGGCGAATGATATTTTTAGTTCGCTTGAGATGGGGGCTAATGGACTGGTTTTGGCAGCTGAAACAGCTATAGGAAAAAATCCAATAAGCTCTGTCAAATTTCTTAAAAATATGATTCAGGTTTTTATTAGAAGTAAATATCAAAATCTAAAAAAATATTTTTAATGATTAAAACATTATTAAAACATAATTATTAAATGCAAATTGTATATTTGGTAGCTGGTGGCAGAGCAGGCTCTGATTTTTTTCAAGGTTTTCTTGACGGTCATTCACAAATACTTCAATTTCCTGGTTTAATTAACCATGGAATATTTAAAATATTTGAGACCGAAAAAGCAGAAAGAATTGCAAAAATATTTATACAATATCATCCTCAGTTTTTTAACTCAAAAATTAGTGGCAGAGAAAGACATGATCGATTAGGAAAAAAAAAAAATAAATTTTATAAAATTTCAAAAAAAAAATTTATTAGTGAATTTGTATCTCTATTTAATAAAAAAAAAATTACAAAATATCGAATTATCAAATATCTGCATTTAGCATACAATTATTCTTCAAATCAAAAACAAAAAAAAAAAAAATAATTTTTTTACATACCCACCTTTATCCCTTAACAAAAGATTTAATAAAATTTTTAAAGTTTAAAAATACCAGTATCATTTTTACTTATAGACATCCAGTTGCATCAATAGGTGCTGCAGTTAAAAATTGGCTAAAGTTTAAAAATGGAAGTACGTTTTTTGCAAGAGGTTATTATTTTCAACTTGATATTGTTACTCAAGGTATTTCAAATCTAGTAGATTTAAAAAAAAAACTTTTTATAGTTCAACTAGAAAAATTACATAGAGAAAATAAGAGAGTGATCACAGATTTTTGTAGAATTTTTAAAATAAAATATGAAAACTCTATGAGCGAATGTACATTTCATGGTCATAAATGGTGGGGTGACAGTGTAAGTGGTAAATGGCTCAGTGGAGTAAATAAAAATTTTACGAATAAAATTGATAAAAACATCTTTTTTGATAGAGATATTGAATTTTTAGAAAACTTATGTGCCAAAATAATGACAAAATATAAGTATGATAATTACTCAAATAAAAAAAACATACTTTTTAATTTTTTACCAATGAAATCAGAAATTCTTGTTTGGCAAAATACTTTTAAGCATTTTTCTCACAGAAACTTTAAGTTTATTATTAAATCATTTATTGGAATTTTATTCTTTTATTTTAAAAGAATTTTGATAATTAATAAATTTAACACTAAAATAAAATTTCTTCCTTATTCTCTGGGATCAAAAAAATAAAAAATTAATTATAAATGAAACAAAAATTAGCAATATTTCTAGACACTCAAGGTAAATCAGGAGGAGCATATTCTGAATTGGTTTATATGATAGATAAAATTGTTAAATTAAATGAAGAATTAGAAATAGTATTTATCTCAACTTCAGATAAATTAGATTTAAATTTCATCGAAAAAAAATACAAAATTATTTTTTTAAAAATGAACTCTTTTCAAAGATATATTAGTTTTTTAAGAAACTATGGTAGTTTTACAAGAAGAATAAAAAAATTCTTTTTTAAAAATAAATTTGAAGAACTTCTCAAAATAAATAAAGTTGATGTAGTTTATTTTGTAAACCCATCTCAATTTTCACTTTATATTGAAGATACTGATTTTATAATTACTGTACCGGATGTTTCTCATAGAGAAAATGTAGAATTTCCAGAGTGGGCAAAAAATTCAAATTTTATAAGACTTGAAGAAATACTGAATAAGTCATTGAAAAGGGCTATTGCAGTGATAACAAATGCCTCAATTATAAAAGAAAAGATTGCAAATTTTTACAAAGTAGAGAACGAAAGAATTCATTTAATTAATCATCAACCCTCTAGTGGAATTTCAAGCTTTGATTTAAAATCGCATAAGCCAAGTAAAAAATATTCTTTACCAAAAAACTATATTTTTTATCCCGCAATGTTTCTCCCACATAAAAATCATAAATGCATTATAGATGCGATTAATATTCTATTAAGAGATTATAATATTAATATATCGGCAGTTTTCTGTGGAGCAGACAAGGGTTATCTAAAAAAAATAAAAAACTATGTAAAAGCAAAAGAGCTTGATAAAAATATAATTTTTCTTGATTTTGTTGAATACTCTGATTTACCATATCTGTATATTAACGCTTTGGCTTTAACTATGCCTACATTTAGTGGACCAACAAATATTCCTCCATGGGAAGCTTTTAAATTAGGTGTGCCAGTTATATATTCAGATATTTTTAATATAAAACAAGTATACGAAGACGCAGTATATTATGTTGATCCATATAATTCTAAAACTGTCGCAGAAGCTATAAAAGAAGTCTATCAAAGTGAAAGTCTGAGAAAAAAATTAGTAGATAATGGAACAAAGTTGTTAAAAAAAATTAATTTTGATAAAGAAGTTCATCAGATAACAGAAATTCTTAACAAGAATAAAACAATTAAAAATAGCTGGACCTTTAAGGATGTAAATGATTAAAAAAAAATCATTTAAATATGATTTAGCCCCACAATCAAAACTTTATGACGTAATGCTAGCTAAGTGGAGGCCATTCTTAATGTTTAATCAAGACTCTAATTTGAGATCAAAAGTTTGTAACACAGATATTTATGGACTACGATTTAATAAATTAAAAAACAAAAAAAATTCTACATCTATATTTGATAATATTAATAAAAAAAAAAAAACAGGCATTCTATTAGGCAATTCTACAGCATTCGGTGAAGGTGCAAGTAAAGATGAAATGACCATTTCATCACTTCTCTCAAATATTTCAAATTATCATGTTTTCAATTTATGCGGAAGAGGGTTTTCAGGCATGCAAGAGATAATTAATTATCTTCTTCTTTCTCATAAAATTAAAAAGGTAAAAAAAATATTTGTAATTTCAGGATTGCAAGACTCAATATTACCTTTTTATACACCACAGAAGGAATTTGATAGCTTTTTGACACCAATATATGGACACAGGCTTTTCAATTTTTATATGCAAAAAGCAGTCATAGGATGGAAGAAAAAATTACTCCAATTTTTTTTAAAACTTTTTTTTATTAAAAATATTAATGTAAATGCTATTAATAGACTTAATTTATTTGAACAAATTGCAATTAAAAAAGAATTTGTTAATGTTTCTAATAAAAATCCGTATAAAATATATGAAGAAATTATAGCTAGAAATTTTTTCTTGTTATCAAGTATCTCGAAATCATTAAATATAAAAGTAAATTATATTTTACAACCTGTAGCAACTTGGTGTATGAAAAAAAAATCTCACGAGGAAAAAAAAATTCTAAATGAGGAAAGTTCTACACCTCATTTAAAAAAAATATATTCCCATGTAGATAGAAAAAAATATTTATTTGTAAAGAAGATAATTTTGAAAGAAATACGAAAGTATAATATGGGTTTTTTAGATTTAAATGAATTTTTAGGTCAAAAAAAATACGATAACGAATGGTTGTTTGTAGGTAATTTTCATGTTAATGATAATTGCAATAATATAATAGCAAAAGAAATCTACAAAAAATTTATAAAAAAAAAGAAATAATAATGAGCAAAGATTATAAAAGAATTCCTGTTTTTGATATTCAATTAGGAGCCCAAGAAAAAAAATATGTTAACGACTGTTTAGATACCGCATGGTTAGGTCAAGGTTCTTATGTTAAGAATTTTGAGGAAAAATTTAGTAATTTTGTAGATTGTAAATACGGAGTCACTACAACTAGCGGAACCACAGCGTTGCATTTAGCTTGTGCAGCGATAGGCATAAAACAGGGAGATGAAGTTCTTGTATCAACACTTACTAATATGGCCTGCGCCTTTTCTGTAGATTATTGTAATGCTATACCGATACCAATTGATGTTAATAAAGATACTTGGCAATTAAATCCAGAACTTTTGGAAAAAAAAATAACTAAGAAAACCAAGGCAATTATGGTGGTTCACTTGTTTGGTCATCCAGTAGACATGGATCCTGTTTTAAAAATTGCAAAAAAACATAATCTTAAAATTATAGAAGATTGTGCGGAGGCCCATGGATGTGAATATAAAAGCAAAAAAGTTGGTTCAATAGGAGATGTGGCTGCTTTTAGTTTTTTTTCTAATAAAACTATTACTTGTGGTGAAGGTGGAATGTTGACTACTAACTCTGAAGAAATAGCAGAGAAGGCAAAAAATTTAAAAAATTTAGCTTACGGAAAAGTCCAAAAATTTATTCATGATGACATTGGTTTTAATTATAGATTGCCTAATATTAGCGCTGCAATAGGATTAGCCCAGTTAGAAAATATAGATAAAGTTTTTGAAGAAAAAGAAAGAATTTACAATAGATATAAAACCAACCTTAAAGACGTAGCAGGAATTGAAATACCAAAAGTTGAAAGCTGGGCAAAATATATAATGTGGGTTTTCAATTTATCAGTAAATAAAAATTATGGTTTAAGTAGAAACGAGCTATGTATTAAATTAAAAGAAAAAAATATCGAAACAAGAGACGCATTCGTGCCTATAAGTTATCAAGATTTATTAATAAAAAAATATAAGTTATTTGATAAGAATGAGTGTCCTAATGCTAATATATTAATGAATGATGGATTTTATCTGCCATCAGGAAATATTATTCCGAATGATGATATAGATTTTATTTGTGAGGAAATAATAAAATTAGGTAAAAAATAATAATAGATATATGAATTTTGCGGTAATAGGTGTCGGATCTTTTGGCTTAAAAAGAGCACAATCCGTAAAAGACTCAATCAAAGGTAAATTAAAAACCATTATAGACCCAAATAAAGAAAATATTGCAAAAGCTGAAAACATTTTAAAGATTAAATCTTCTACTTTGGATGATGTTTTAAAAGATAAAGATATTGATGTTATATGCATATGTACTCCAAATAAATTTCACAAAGAGCTTATAATCAAAAGTCTTAAATCCGGTAAAAATGTTTTTTGCGAAAAGCCACTAGCCGCAAATTTGCAAGAAGCAGAAGAAATTTTAGAAATATCAAAAAAATACCCTAATAAATTACAAATAGGATCTAATCATCGTTATTTTGAAAGTGTAAAATTTGCAAAAAAATTAGTTGATGAAAATGAAATAGGAGAGATCTTAAGTTTTAGTGGAAGAATTGGTCATAACGGTGAAAGAATTAAAAATACTTGGTTTTGGAAAAAAGAAATGAGTGGAGGAGGAACATTAATAGATAACGGTTGCCATTTATTAGATATTTCAAGATTATTTTTAGGAGATTTTGAAAAAGGCTCAGGAATAATATCTAACGTTTATTGGAAAGATAAAAATATGGACGTCGAAGACACTGCTTTTGGAAATTTTAAAACAAAAGATGATAAGGTTGCATCAATTTTTTGTTCTTGGAGGCTCCAATCTGGTTACTTCTTTTTTGAACTGAATGGATCTAATGGGTATATTAATGTAGATGGTAGATTTGATACACATGGCGGTGACAAAGTTTACTGGAGAGATAAAGACAAAAAATTACAATCAAAAGATTTTAGTACACTTAAACCAAATTCATACGGTGACGAGATTAATACTTTTATAGAAAATATTGAAAATAAAAGAAATCTCTCTCCGTCTGCAAAAGATGGATTCGAAGTAATGAAAATGGTAAATTTAATTTATTCAAGCCATTAACAAATATTAAATCAAATTTTAATAAAAAATTAAGATGAGCTCATTTAAAAAATTTTTTAAAAACAAAAAAATTATAATCACAGGTCATACTGGTTTTAAAGGATCATGGCTTACACTTTGGTGTGTAATCCTAGGAGCTAAAGTAACCGGGATCTCTAATGGAATAACAAGTAATCCATCACATTATAAGTCATTAAATTTAAAAAAAAAAATAAAAGATATAAATTTAGATATTAGAAATTTAAAAAAATTAAAACAAATATTTAAAAAGACACAACCAGATTATATTTTTCATTTAGCAGCTCAGTCCCTAGTAAAAAAATCTTATGCAAACCCTGTAGAAACATTTACCTCTAATACTATTGGAACTTTAAATTTACTTGAAGCATTAAGAAGTGTTAATAAAAGATGTCACGCTGTAATTATTACTAGCGATAAAAGTTATAAAAATCTTGAGATTAAAAAGGGGTATAAAGAAAATGATTTATTAGGTGGAGATGATCCATATAGTGGATCTAAAGGTGCAGCAGAACTTATAATTAACTCTTATTTTAGATCTATTATCTCAAAAAGAAAAAATATATCTATTACCATATCTCGTGCAGGAAATGTTATTGGTGGAGGAGATTGGTCAGCAGATAGAATTATTCCAGATTGTGTAAAATCCTGGTCTAAAAATAAAAAAGCCATAATTAGAAATCCCCATTCAACTAGACCATGGCAACATGTACTTGAGGTAATTAGAGGATATTTTCAATCTGCAATTTTAGGTAAAAAAAATTATAGAGCTCTAAATGGAGAAGCTTTTAATTTTGGGCCAAATAATAATCAGAATAAAAGTGTTATTCAACTAGTGAACCTGATGAAAAAAAATTGGAGTTCAGTTAACTGGAAGATCAAAAAAAATAATAAAAATAAAGAGTCAAAATTATTGAAATTAAATTCAACAAAAGCAAAAAAAAAATTAAATTGGAAACCATTATTAAGTTTTAATGAAGGAGTTAAATTAACAGCTGATTGGTATAAAATGTTTTATTCTAAAGATTATAAAACATTTGAATTGTCAAAAAATCAAATATTAAATTATGAGAACAAAATCAAAAAAAAATGAAAGTAATTATATTAGCAGGTGGTAAGGGAACCAGAATTTCAGAATATACTAAAACTATCCCTAAGCCTATGATCAAAATTGGAAAAAAGCCAATTCTTATTCATATAATAGAACATTATTTAAAATATGGTCATAGGGATTTTTATGTAGCTCTTGGTTATAAAAGCAAAATTGTGCAAAAATATTTTAAAGAATTTAAAAATTTTGACAAATCATTTTTGTATAAAATTAATAAAAATAAAGTGAATATAACGTTAACGAACACAGGTAAAAATACATTAACAGGTGGAAGAATTAAGCGGATGTCAAAATTTATAAAAAAAGATGAGAATTTTATGTTTACGTATGGAGATGGAGTTTCAAATGTAAATATAAATAATTTAATTAAATTCCATAAAAAAAATAAGAATCTTATTACTGTAACTGCCGTAAGACCACCTGCAAGATTTGGGGAAATTACAATTAATAATAATTGTGTTTCTTCTTTTAAAGAAAAACCACAAGTTACAGAAGGATGGATTAATGGTGGTTTTTTTATAACAAATTTTAATTTTTTTAAACTTATTAAAGGAAATAATACTATACTTGAAAAAGAACCTTTGGAAAAAGCTGCTAAAAAAAAACAATTATTTGCTTTTAAACACAAAGGGTTTTGGAAGTGCATGGACACCTTGCGAGACAAAGATGTATTAGAAAAAATTTTTAAAATCAATAGATTCAATTGAGAAAAAAGAAAAAAATACTAGTAGTAGGAGGGACAGGCTTTATTGGATTTCATTTAGCAAAGCACTGTATTAAAAAAAAATTCAAAGTTGTGAGTTTTTCAAAAAATCATCCAAGAAAAATTAGATACTTGAAAAAAGTAAAATACTTACAAGGGGACATATCTAGAAAAAAAGACTTAGATATATTAAATGAACCTTTTGATTATGTTGTTAATCTTGGAGGGTATGTAGATCACAAAAATAAAATTAAAACATTTAATAGCCATTTAAAAGGATGTAAAAATTTAAGTAATTATTTTCTTAAAAAAAAAATTAAGTCATTTATTCAATTAGGAAGTAGTGGAGAGTATGGAAGTATAAAATCACCTCAAAAAGAAACCCCACAAGGAAATCCTAAGTCATTTTATGCAAAAGCTAAGTTTCTAGCCACATCACATCTTTTAAATCTTTATAGGAACTATAAATTTCCAGTTACTATTCTTAGATTGTATCAAGGCTATGGACCAAAACAAGATATTAACCGATTTATTCCAATTGTAATTGAAGCATGTTTAGAAAATAAGAAATTTGATTGCTCTAACGGCAATCAATTAAGAGATTTTGTACATGTCGAAGATATTGTTGTTGCTATAATCAAATCAATAGATAACAAGCGCGCAAAAGGAGAAATAATTAATATTGGATCAGGAAAACCAAAAAAGATAAAAAATATCATAAATTTTTTAGTAAATAGATTAAAAGGTGGAAAACCACTTTTTGGAAAAATTAAATTAAGAAAAGATGAAATTTTAAAAATTTATCCCGATATCTCAAAAGCTAATAAAATTTTAAAATGGCGCCCAAAAATAAATTTTACCAAAGGATTAATTAACACTATAAAGCATTATAAGAATAATTAAGATTATTTGAGCATCATTTTAATCTAAGTTGGGCATGTAGTTCAGTGGTAGAACGCTACGTTGACATCGTAGAGGTCATAAGTTCAATTCTTATCATGCCCACCATTTTTCTATTATTTTTATTAGGAATAAAAGGGTATTTACATATTTAATTAAAACTACTATAAGACAGTGCCTGGTAATTATTGCGAAGGGGCCACACCCGATCCCATTCCGAACTCGGAAGTTAAGTCCTTCAGCG
>MDTG01307413.1_pt1 | contig 12859 bp, 5 predicted proteins | sample 811421 | NCBI WGS metagenome assembly MDTG01 (sample SAMN05326645, study PRJNA326480) | marine metagenome | isolation source: seawater | place: Pacific Ocean: South East | collected 2011
AATCTATTTAGCGTTTTGATTCTATTAATAACTACATACTATACCTGGTACCTACCAGGTACCGGTACCACGTACCAGTGGTACCATGGTACCATGGTACCGGTATGGTACCAAATTGGTACCACTGGTACCATACCATACCATGGTAGTACATTACTACAACATCATCGACTGTCTTAGATTGGTGCCAAATGAGTACGCAGAAGCTCACTCATTAAACATCCAACCAAGGTGCCAATCGCATATCCAATCGTACCAGCAAGTACGGCAGGTTGCAAACCCCGCTTCCAACCTTTTGATGCTGCCATGGCAAAAGCAGTTGCTGGTCCGCCGGCGCTAGCATTCAATCCGATCAACGTTGCCCAAAGAGGTAAACGAAAAGCTTTACCAAAAAGAAGCGCAATGATAAGTTGAGCAAGTAACAGGACCGCGATAAAACCAAAGAGCGGTCCCCCGACGGCGGCAGCTGTAAATATGTTGCAACCTGCACCTATGCAAGCGAAAAATAATAGCATGATGTTATTTGATATAAACTGGGAGCCAGAAAAATCCAACTTTAAGTTCAGAATAACGCCTACCAAAGGGGCAATTATGCACGTTATCGCGAGGGAGAAGTTTTGAAGACTTGCTCGCTGGGCGAGGACCGAGGAAACATATAGAGTTGCACTTGCAGCTATAAGAGCATTGCTAATAGTTGCCGGAGTTGCGTTGGTTATTACTTTTACTTTCCCAGTTTTCTGATCTTCCGCATCATCGATCGTCGGAGGAGATTTGCACGGTAAAACCATCAAGATACCTAAGAAAACAGCCATCAACAAGTTGTCGGCAGCCATCGACGCCGCTAACAGACTCGAGGACGAGGCAGAATTCGTTAAACCAAGCGCTTTTGCCGTCGCCGCAAAGTTTAAAGAGCCTCCAATATAACTAGCACACAGGCATGCCGCAATCTTGTACCCAATCGCGCCGAGAGATTTTGAGAACAGAGCATATGAGAAAGCGGTGCCTAAAATTGACCCAATCGAAGCGAACAAGAAACCAAATAGCACTTCATTCGATTTTGTCGCGAAGTCGCTCACTTTCACATTTAATAACGCAAGAGCCACTCCTAAAGGCATCAACATATCCCATATCAAATCAAACACAACCATTGTCGCGCTTGTCGAAAACGAAAACACGTGCGTAAACGAAGCCAGGAAACACGCCAACACCAGAGCAGATAGAGCATTACCTAGATATCGTCCTATCTTTGTTTTCTTTTCTATGATGTCACCAGCGAACGCGCATGAAACCAAAGCTATGATAACCGTTACGCTATTGCTAGCGAGAGTCATGGTTTGATTGTTCATTACAGTACCACCAGTAGCGGAAACTGATACGAGTGCATTCTGCGACAACGCTAGGGGGATTGTCTTCTTGGACGAGATGGAATGCTTCTTCTTCTCCTTCTCCACATTCGATGTCATCGACAAAAAAGGCCCCGAGATGGAATATTTCGATGCGAGAACTGCAGTCATCATTTTCATGTATCTATATATCTACACATAAGAAAATGATTTACTGAGTCGTTGCTCGTTCATTTCTCACCGTCGCGTGGGGGAGTGAAAAATGCCTCTCACATAAATAAAATAAATGAAGAAAAGGAATTCGGATTCAAACATTTTTACACTACTAAAATATCTCGTAAGAGAACGCGATGAACCACCAACATGGCTGTTCAAAAATAAAGTGCGGGCAAGAAGAAGAAGAAGAAGAAGAAGAAGAAGAAGAAGACTAGATAGAGAGACGTACACATAGGGAGGGAATTGTACGCGCAGTTTGTCGTCGGTGTAACTCTCCATCTCCCCCCAAGATGGGTGCCAATTCTCACGTTGAGACCGCGTTTAATGTGGCAGCATCAACAGCGTTGCTCTTCGCCGGGACTTCGCACGCGATACTGCAGAGACCATCGATACTCGTACGTTGTTGATTTATGCATAGTTTTTTACTTTGTTGCGAATCTGTGTGTATGCACGGATACACATGGAGTGCTTTGTGAAAAGAGGCCCAATTTTATTCAACTAATCAAATTTTCTCTCTTTCCTTTTCTCAAATATCAACAACAGTCAATATTGTTTCTGTTCGTGTTCGCGGCGGAAAGGATCACAGGGTCTCAGAATAGAGTGCTAACGCAAGAAATCGTTCGCACAAGGCGACAGATAATATGGTGGACAGCTTTGGGACTGGCCATTTTTGGAATGCTTGGCGAACTTGTGGTACAAACCTCGTTCATAGCGTTTAAATCAAATTCAAAATGGCACGAAGAGTTTATACGGGTGCTTGGTTTCGTGAAACTACGTTCGATATTGGAATATGTGATGGAATTTGTGCCTCTCTTTCTCGTGGCTATATCAGCTGCTGGGAAATTACACTTGAGTCGAGAGCGAGAAATTGACTTCCTCTACGGGGGCAATGTGGAGGAAGATGGAGTGGTGTTGGTCGACCCGTCCATTTTGCGGGATAGAGCGTTGATTCGGTGCGCTTTTATCGCTGGTGTTGCTGCATCGGCGGTGCCTTCTTTAACTGGAATACCTTACTTTCTCTTTGCTGCTATATTCCTCACGAGCTGGGGACTTTTGGACAAACGAAAACTCGTTCGGCCACCGGCATTCATTTTGGTTGTAGCGATGGCATACGCTTGCGTGCACTTCATGCTAATCATGTGCTACCAGTTTCCTCAGTTGCACGATAGCGCAAACAAAGTGTTTGCCTCTTGGATTGGTTTGTATATCATGGATGGTAGTGATGGGCCAGTCGTTCGAGGTATGCGTTTATTGCAGTTATTCGCAATCGCGGGTTTCTTTTCTTCCGTGTGCGAAGCATCTGCAAACGAAGATATCGTGGATGAGGTGCAGTATAATCAAGATGGGTCTATTACGGAAGGTTTGGATGATATTGACGAGCCGTTAATTTCGCACATGCGAGGTTCTGATCGAGAAACTAGTGAGGCTGCTCTTGTAGATCCCGGCATACCGGCTCGACTTTTGGCGAAGTTTTCTGGGGTCATCTCTGCTTGTGCCATCATACTCTCCGCTATAACTGCTCCGTCTGCATTAGCGTTTCCGATACTGCTCTTCTCTCTGATGTCGATATTATATCCACCCACCCACAAGGAGTTTTCAAAGTTGCTCGCGCCTTCGGCTCTGATTTATGTTGCTTTGTGGTCATTCATCGAATTCATCGTGCAAGCGATTCCAGGAACAGATAATAATAGTTTCTTTCTCGTTCTGGGGCTATCGAGACAAGAGAACGATTGGGTTGGGTCTTTAAGAATGGCTTCAGTCTTTATTGGGATGACAATTTTAGCCTATTTTAGCCGATTGGCGAGAGGAACCCCTAACGAAACTACATTGCAAGCAGCGGCGAGCATGCGAGAGGAATCACTCCCGGCTTCTTTTGTTTTTGTGAATGCAGAGTACGACAATGTTGATTATGACTTTGATGAAGACGGATTTACACCTTCGGAGAGCGGTTGGGCTGGTGTTGCAGCGAGTTTCGCTTCAAAGCTCCTCATCCCACTCCTTCTTTGGCTCGTCGCGTTATCTAGGGACGATATCATCCACGCTGGTTTATTTTGCTTATTCTTACTTACAATAGCCAGGCCTGGTAAAACAAGCGTGCTGATATTCACTTCGAGAATTATAGCAATGGTAATCGCGTGCATGTATTTGTGGTCTCTAGATACCTTACCAGTGCTTCTAGGAAGACGCAGGTTTTCAAAATTTGAAGATTTCCTCAAAATCTGCGGACTTTGGAATGAAGATGTGGTTCGATCGATGTGGCCAATGGCATTAGTCTTGTTTGTAGATGTAGCTGTGATTCACATGCCGGGAATTATTCGCGCTTTATCGCATTTATTTCCGAGTGTTGAGGATGGAGAACCCCCCGTCTCATCGAATATTGTAAATGCTCGCGCTAATATTGATGAAAACAACATGGAAGGTCATCGTAAGAGGGTGCAAGCGCTACCAAGAATCAAATTATTAATCGGTGCAATCCTTTCGGAGTTCTGGATATCTTCGAAGAGAGTCTTGAATTTCACTGGAGCCTACTCGGTATTGATTATTGGATTATTCACTGTGCTTACAAATGAATGCTCGCTTCTGAATTTAGCTTTACTATTATTTCTCGGAGGGGCGCTTGTAGTGCCTTTTGACACGATAGAAGATAGAAATAGAAGATCTGTGCGTTGGGACACGTTGTTTGCTTTCGCTTTAGCTAATCTAGCGGTGAGATATGCATTTGGAGCATTTCCCTTAGCTCGATGGGTTGGGATGAATTCAGAGGCACAAGACTTCTTGGCAAATAACGTTGGATTAGAACCAAATTTACCCAGAAACAAGTTAATGACCTCCTTGCTAGGGCCTAGCTTATTACTAATCGCAACGCATTTCCACAGAATTGGGCTGTTGCACACAGAGCCGACGGGTTTACTCTCGGCAGGAGGGGAAAGTGATCAACCGATTCGGTTGGTCATCACCGGTACACAAGAAGGCCGTGTCCCGATGATAAAACGGATATGTATTTTACATTGCGATAAGTTCTTGACTCTAGTTGCTTTAGGATTTTCATTCCAGCGCGGAGTCGATATCATCGGGGCCTTGATGCTTTTTGCATTGATTTGTACTTTATTCTCACCGAAATTGACGAGAACGAGTGAAATTTTGGGTGCTGTTGCTATCCTTTCGGCCCTTTTGGAATACACTTACAACATTGATTGGATACACAGAGCGCTCAGCGATAACAAAGATACAATGACTTGGATTGGAGCGCGATATTATCCCGTACAAGGAGAAGGTGTAATGAAGGAAGAAGCAATATGGCCACGAAACGAAAGAATGCTACTTTGGCCTGTTTTTGTTTTAGTCGCCGTGGAATTTTGCCGCATTTCTAGAAATTGGCTCGTAAAGCTACCACCGGCTTTGAAATCAGGTTGTGCACCAGAACCATGTCATTTGTTTTGGCCACCGCGGAATCCAGAGGCTAGAAGTGCGGCTTTGAAGCGATCTACGATAACTAAGAAGGCCCCTTTCCGAAGGATGAACTCTATTCCTGATGACCATGAGCTCGTATCCGAAGATGTGAATTCAAAAGATGGAACATCCACTACGGCATATTCAGAAACTTACTTATCGGGCGATAGATCAGAGTCTTTGAGAGCAAGAGCTAAGCGGTTGTTGTTTCAGAAGGCGAGAACATCGATCGATCAGTTGAATTCTCTTTTGTTCATTTTACCCGAGTTTGTGGAAGGGGCGTTAGCGTTATTGATGCCTGGTTTGGCGTACGTAATTTTTGGTACCGTCGGTATTGCATCTGGTAACGTTCTCTCGCTCGTTTATCTGGGCTTAATGCTCCAAATGATGGAGAAAGAGCAAGTATTTACCGCTCCAAGCAACCGGTTGAAAGTATGGAAATTAGTATCATTCGTGTGTGGTGTGGCGCTATTCTGGCAGTACATAGCATCTATGGGAGAATATCCCAACGAAACCGGAAGCGACGATTTCTCGGAAATGCCACCGACGCCTCCATTTATAAATAACAGTAATAGTACTAGTAATGATGATGCTCTCGGAAAATCTGAGCGCGAGTATGAAATGGATGAGTTATTCATTTGGTTTGGTCTCGTGAAACGCTCTAAATTTATGTTGCTTGGACATTTTCTCGCCTTCTTTGTTGCTGCGTGTCAACTCAGAATGGACTCTGTATTAGCTTCTATGGAAGAACGCGCAAGAACTGCTGTTATTGCGGAAAATCCAGATTTAGCAGAAGAACAGATTACAGAAGCAGCAACTTTGATGCTTCCAAGAAGAACACCCACGCAGTTGGCATTACTTCCGAGACGTCCAGGTGATCCCACGCTAAAAATATTTTCAGCTCTAACATGGGAAGCAACATCGAATTGGACAGTACTAGATTGGACGAGATATTACATCATACGTTACTCTAGAGAGGCTGCTTTCATCCTCGTCATCGTTGCTGGCACGTGTATGAATGACGCAATCCACGCCGGGTATCTGATTCTCTCCATCAGTATACTTAAAAATCGAACGTGGGACAGAGTAGACGAGCTGCTCGTTTGGATGAAAAGATACAATTTACTCGTTATGGGATCTGTATTGGCATATCAAGCTCCATTTGAGAGTCTCGTGGGTGTTTGGTTTGCTAATCGTGAAAATGCGCTGTGCTCTTTCTTGCACTTGATTGGATTTTATCGCGTAGATTCCGTTCTTGGCTTCAGTGCAGGACAACTTGGACCAGATCTTTTTATTTTCGCTAACATGTCCTGCTTACGATATCTCATCAATTCTCACGAGTATGCAGCCGTGTTAGAGATGGATCGTCAGGCACGTTCGAGAACGAAAACCGGTGATAAAGCTGAAACGTGGAAACGAGTGAGAAAGTATTATTTCCAGTGTCTCAAGGCTATGCGGGAGCGAGAAGATAGACATAAGCGCGTCGAAGAGATTCGTAATGACATTCAGAATCTTTCGCTCGAAGTTGTACGTCTGGAAAATATGCAACAAAAGGAAGAAAAAGGAACTGTCAAACAACAGAAAGATGAAAATGATGGTGACAGCGAAGATGACAGATCTGTAAAAACACCGAGTATCTCTGAATCAAAGCTTCGTCATCGTAAAATTGCCGGTTCTAGACCTAAGATCGATGACTGGGTAGAAGAACAAGCCAACACGCCGCCTCGTGAAACACCATGGGAAGGTATCGATGGATCATTTGTAGGTTCAGAAACCATTCAAGATTCTGAGACGTATGCCGGAGGCGAAGATGTTGTAAGTGATTTGAAGGAAGACGCGAATAACCAAGATGAGGACAAACTCGAAGACTTGGTTGATGAATTTATCAGAGGCGATAGAAGATCGGTGTTTGGTTTCATACTTGCGGGAATAATTGATATTTGGCCTTGGATAAGCGCTCCGGAAAGTTCTCTGGTGTACTTCTTCTATTTTCTCGCATTCGCGATGAATTTTTCTTTAATTACCGTAGTCTATCCAACTTCTTTGGTTTGCGCAGCTTTGATAGCTTCGCCGAAGCCAGGTCCGAAGTTTTGGAGATTTATGCTCCGGTATTCCGAAACCGTCATTATATTGAGTTATATTCTAAGCATTCCGTGCTCAAAAGCGTGCTTTTCATGGAAGCTTTGCGGCCAGACCAACATCATAGGCGTGCCAGATTTCTCAAAGCCATTCGTGATATCTACTTTACCATTGTTTTTGGCGTATTTCGTAACATTACTTCATTCTTTTGGCCAAGGTGGAGTGTACGAGCTGAAACCACGCTATGACTCATGGTTGAATAGCACATATATGCCCATTGAAGATGACATTGTCGAAAATACTGAAAATGTATTGGATGAGGCAGTGATGGAAGAAATGTCACCTCGAAGTCGATATAGAATAGGAAGACGAGGAACGTTACAGGACTTTGAAAACTTGGGACGGAGCGGGAATGACCACTTATACTCCACAGACTCCTTCCAGAATATTTCGAAAAATCTTGATACGTTCTTCCAGCGTTTACTGACGGATGAAACCGAATTTGGACCTTCCTTCATATCGATTTCAATTTTAGATACAGAGGATCATACCGAGGACGATTGGACAAAAATCGGGAATGATTTGAATTTTGCTCTCTTACAGTTGCAAGATTTCGAGAATTCAAACAATGCAGACTACTATTCGCTCGATCTCGTCGAGACCGATGTGAAAGGCACTTTATATCAAAAAGGGCACCGTACGGCTGTATTCCAGGTTGTCGCTCCACTGACTATTTTGACTCCCGCTGCTGATGCAGCCAACGGGGTGAAGAAGTTGCAACTCAGGGAAGCGTCGTCTGATTTACAGGAAAACGGAGAAAATGTAATGCCTGGTTTACCCGGGATCACTTCCGTCCGAGCATTTCATCGCGAACCAGAGAATTTTTACGGAATAACTGCCGCGGTGGACATCATCGCAGCTTTATTTGCATTGCTCTTTTATCAATCTAGTATCGAGGCTGATCCGCAAGCATTGATTGAAACTGTCAGTCAAGGATTATTCCCTCAAGATTACGTCTTCACGATGTTCTTCATTCTGGTCTTATTACTTGTTGATGCGGTGATATACCTGAAAAGAGCTAAAGCAGCGAAAGTGTTTTTTCACTATACCACTTTTGCATTTTTTACCACCGGGCTACTCATTTTATATCACAAGTCCACGACATCGAACCATAAGGCATTGAGAGTTTTCTTCCTCATCAAATGCCTTTCGTTCGCAACGAGCGCGCGGCAGCTACGATGTGGATTCCCGGTTGTTTTAAACGAAAGTTTACGATGGCTGAAAAGGCGCAATGAAGAGTTTGCCTCGATTCTGTTTGGAATTTATTACTCGATACCGTTTTTGTATGAGCTTAAAGTTTTGTTAGACTTTGCGTGCACAGCCTCGAGTTTAGATATATTCGATTGGTTGAAGCTCGAGGACATCAACCGAAGCTTGTTCGAGATTGATATTCGGAATAAGACATACTATAAGCGCTATCCTTTTGGGAAGCCTCAACCTACGTGGAAAAAAGTGTATTTAGAAGGCGGCGGTCTTTTCGTACTTCTGTTCGTGGTTTTGGTTGTGCCGTTCTTTGTGTTTTCAACTTCAAATCCGCAAGTGGGACCAAATCCAGTTTTAGAGACTCGGATGAACATCACATTCATATCGCCGAATGGTACGTCCGCATTCGAAGTGTTCACTGGTGGAAATCGAAGAACTATTCAGTCCGAAGAGTGGATGAGGTTGAATACTGATTCTTTGACTCCACCACCTGTGCGCCACCCGAATCAAATTCAAGATGCGTGCTTATCGCCCGATTCGGATAAAATTTGGGCTCTACCACCTCCGGCAATGAAAGACTTCTCGAATTCTATCGTTGCTGGGACTAAAATTCTAACCTATTGGAATTTCCGCCGCGCATTACCTTTGGATAATCAAGTCGTCATAGCTGGCGGAAGATCGGTTGTTATACAAGAAAGGGAAGCGGAGAAGTTGAGAAAAATGATCAGTGGTGAAAATGATAACGTTAATGCTGTACTCATCAAAGGTTTGTATCCTCGCGTTTGGAGAATCCTTGGCAAAGGAGATCCAGTGCGAGAAATTTCGACGAATCAGTTTGTTGATTGCTCGTTTAAATTGAACGGATTGAACACTTCTCAACCTTGGTGGAGCGCAAAATGTGGCGTCAACATCAAATCAAACTCTGGCGAAAACACGTTTTGGGAGCAGTGTAAAGATACTGGTTCGGGACCAGAAATTATCTTGATCTCGAGCGAAGTCGCTACGGGCGCGTTTGCGCAGTTTTCGAAAATCGTCGGTGGTCTCACCGGAATGTACGTTGCGTACATTTTAGCCATTGGCACGTTCATTCGAGGGATGACTTCAAATTTAGTGACGAAGATTCCACACCAAGATTTACCGTGTACTAGGCGCTTAACCGCCTTGTGTGAGGATATATACGTCATGCGTAATGCGGGAGAGCACTTGTTGGAAGAGCGTCTGTATTGGCTCCTGATAAGAATCTATAGAAGTCCCACTGTCTTGTTTGAGTTTACGAGGACTGAAAGGGGCGATGCAGAACCGGAACGACCTCAAAGACGACTCATCACGCATTAGTTTTTGTACATTATCATTAGTCTATATTTAGAAAATTACAACTGTTTGTTTTTTCACATGACGATTACGTCGTCGTCGCCCACCGTGTAGTTCTTCTTATACTTCTTAACTTCTTCTATCACCCTTTTCTTGTACTGTTCTTTGCTACGTTTCAACGACGAATATGCCTCTTGGTTCGCCGCGTCGTCGTTGTTCGGGTTATCCAATAAATCTTGCACCCCAACCAATATTTGTTTCACTGAAATCGACGCCTTCCACCCTTTCTCCTCGTTCAAAATTGATAAACAAATCAATCCGGTCGGATACACGTTCGGGTGGAAAAACCCTCTCGGTAACATCACTCTTGGTGGTTTCACCGGATATTCTTTCGGAAACGTCATCGTAATTGGAAACTCTCCGCCTTCCCATGGCGTGTTCGCCTTACCAGGAACAACGCACTTCCACACCATGAGGTCCACGGTACCGTTTTTCGTTTCTGGCTTCGCGACAAAACCATACGGGTGGTCTCTTCGCCAGTTTTTTCGCTCCTGCGCTAAACGAGTGGTGGCTAAGTTACTCATTTGTCACACGCACAGAAGAGATAGAGATAGAGATAGAGAGAAGAGAGAGAGAGAGAGAGAGACTATTAAAGCGTGTGGGCGCAGATTAGAGTTTAGAAAAATGAGAAACTTTTTGAAAATTGAGAAAGAGAACGAATTAGAACGAAAAATGAGAACTCGACGAGCGGGACAATAATCATACCACTTTCAAACCATCGTACCATAATCATACTAAAATGCCATAATCTTATCTATATTACATTTCAGTGCCACCATAGGCTCTCTCATAAAACACGGGAGGTTTCAATCCACTCAACCAATCGCTCGCGTGCGTTGGCAACAAACCCATCGCATTCAACTTTCTCAACGCTAATGCTAAACCTATCAACTGTATTCCGCAATACATCAATCGCGGCGTCGTGACGTCAGTGTTCTTATCGCTGAAACGTTCAAAGGTTTTCCCACTCGTTAGTATAGCTTTAATCGGTTGGAATAAACCGTTGAAAGTGACCATTATGCTGAAAATTTGAATCCCGTTTCCGGTGAACCACATCATCACTCCGGTCATCATTACGCCGGAAAAAGAACTCTGCGCAAATTTGTACGCGTTTCGTATTCTAAACTGCCGCATCTTCTCTTCGTCTCTTTTCTGCACGGGAGGTTTTACTTTTTGCTGTTTAGTGCTCGTACCATCGTTACCTCCACTACCATCGGTCGTCGTTTCTGTGGCAGCGCTATTATTAAACCCAGGGGGATTGGCGTATTTACACGTCGTGTCTTTCGACATCGATCGTGCCAACGAACTCGGTTTGAAGTCGACTTTGAATGACATTTAATTGGTATCTATTCCTGACCTTCGAACGGCTCACGCACCGCAATTCTGGACGCGTACAGGCGTAGCCTTACTGCGGGACAATTGATTCGATTGGTTTTGGAAAAACGAAGAACAAAAAAGAAAGAAAAAACGCACGAAAACGCAAAAACGACAAAAAAACAAGACAGAGACGACGACGACGACGGTTGTGCATCTGCACGCGCGTCGATCGATGGAGGATAAAAGCGACGGGTCGAGAGCGACACTCGTCGGAACAGAGAAGACGACGACGACGACGAATGGAAAGGAGACGACGACAAAACATATTAAGTGCGTTGAATTTGAGTTCATCAATCCACTCAAAAGAAGAGGAAGAGAGAGAAGAGAGCGGTCAAGACTTTATTACCGAAGCGATGATGAAACGACAGAAAACGGTGAAAAAGGAACTTCTTCTTCTTCTTCTTCTTCTTCTTCTTCTGCTGCTGCTGCTGCTGATGATGACGATGACGATGACGATGACAAAAACAAAGGGGCAGATGAAATTCTTTTAGAAAATTCCAGACGCATGCGGTTCAACGACATTCAACGAAAACGAGAGTTATTCGCCCAGGTCGAACGGGAGCGAGATATGCTGTTACGCATCCAACAAGAGAAGGAAACGAGAGCGTATTTGGACCAAGAGATGATCGAAATAAAGAAGAAATTGACGATAGAGAGCGCTTTGAACGAAGAAGAAGACGAGGAGAGAATACGAAACGCGGAGCTGGCAGCTGAAACGTTGTGTAAATCTTTAGACGACGCTGAATGTTTTGCGAGAGAGGATATCGACTGGGATGATCACGAACAAAAATGGACAGAGTTTGATAGTACTACTTTTAGAGAAGAGGAAGGAAAAAAGATTTCAATGCGCAATGTTCCGTGGCCACCGTCCGAAGATATCTTGCAGCACATGGCTGCATTTGAGATGCGTCAAAAAGAGGAAGGGGAGGATTTTGAGTGCGAGGAAAGAAAAGTACTTGTTGCTGAAAAGATTTACAAAAAAGCGTTCAGACGCGCCAATTTAAGATGGCACCCGGATAAGTTCACGGCGAGATACGGTAAATATTTGGACGAAAACGACCGAGATGCCATCTTAGCGAGAGTGGAAGAAATTTCCATGATTGTAAATACGTCGTACGAAAAGTTGTTATTTTGATTTCTAACATCGGCTGTAAAAAATATCGGAACAAGTCCCTTCCATAAATTCTTAAAAAGGTTGTACGCGCGCTGCATCTAGAAAGCATGAGTTCGCGCCTCCAACAGGAATTCAAGAACATACAAATAGATAAGACTGTTCCCGTGGAAGGTGTTTGCTTATTCCCACCCGAAAACATGCACTGTTGGAGATTGAAAATGAAAGACTTCGACGAAGATACCGAAGACGCGAAGCTCTTGCGAAAAGACCTCGAAGAACTCAAGAGACGCTTTGGAGGGGACGGCAAAATACACATGGAACTGAACTTCAGCTCGAAATACCCGATCGAACCGGTATTCATTCGCGTCGTATCGCCGAGGATGCTGCAATACACTGGGAACGTGACTATCGGAGGTGCGGTGTGTTCCGAGTTCTCCGTTGAAAAGTATCAACCAGACTGGAAGATCTCTGAAATCATGCGAATGGTTCGATTGAACATGCTCACCGCCCCAAAAGTGTACGTGAAAACACAATTTGGTCCTGGAGGAAGAGCAGGACCGTTACGCGTGGACCTCAACGGCCGAGATCATTTGGGAAGTCCACTGAGAGAGTACTCGAGAGCCTCGGCGGAATCGAGTTTCCGACG
>MDTG01031540.1_pt1 | contig 12858 bp, 14 predicted proteins | sample 811421 | NCBI WGS metagenome assembly MDTG01 (sample SAMN05326645, study PRJNA326480) | marine metagenome | isolation source: seawater | place: Pacific Ocean: South East | collected 2011
CTAATTATTATCCATTACTAGAAGAATTAATAAGTTCAATTCAAAGATTTAAAGAAAGTGAAAAAGTTGCAATCTGTATTTTAGATGCTGGTTTAACTAAAGAGCAAAAAGAAAATTTGACTCATAAAGTAGATGAAATAAAATCAGCAGAGTGGGATATCGAGGTACCTAAATATAAAATTAAAGATAAAGAATGGTTAAAAAGTCAGGTCTCAAGAGCTTTTCTACCCAAATATTTTCCAAACTATGAAAAATATTTATGGATAGATTGTGATGCTTGGGTAAATGATTGGAATTGTATAGAGTTATATTTTAAAGCTTGTTCAAATGGTAAACTAGGAATTACGCAAACAATCGGTCCTGGTTATAAAATTACCTCAAAGGTAAATTGGTTATTTGGAAAATTAGCAATTATAAAATCTCAAAATTTTAAACATGCAGTAAAATCAAAAATTGGATACAATAAAGCAAGAAAATTAGCCTTTGCACCTCATATTAACATTGGTGTTTTTTCTTTAGAAAAAAGTTCTAAAGGATGGAGTTCTTGGCAATCTAATTTATTTGAAACTCTAAAAGCTGGCAAAATTTTTGGTTCTGAGGGTTTGGCAATTAACATGTCAGTATACATAGATAATTTAGAGACTGAATTTTTACCTTTAAATTGTAACTGGATCACTAGCAATCTACTTCCTAAGTATGACGAAAATCAAAATTCATTTGTAGAACCTTATTTACCAAATTATAAAATAGGAATTATGCATCTTGCTGCAGGTATATGGAAAGATGGCAAAGATATGCGAACTGACAAAAATATTAAAATTGAGATTGAGACTTTGCGTAATAATAAAATAATCAAAAGTTTAAGATTTAACAATTAATTGAAAAAAAATAGAATTTCAAAAAATTGGATTAATAAACAAAGAAGAGACACCTATGTCCGTAAGTCTAAAGTAGATGGATATAGAGCAAGATCAGTTTATAAACTTATTGAAATTGATGAAAAATTCAAAATTTTTAAAGGTGGAATGAGTGTTATTGATATTGGAGCATCACCTGGAAGCTGGTCCCAATATGTTAGTAAAGTAGTAAAAAATGGCAAAATAATTTCAATCGATTTAAAAGAGATGAAAAAAATAGAAAATACAAATCAAATTAGAGGCGATTTTACTCATCAAGAAACTCAAAATTATATTAAAAAACTTCTTAATAAAAAATCTGATGTAGTAATGTCAGATATGGCAGTAAATACTACAGGAATAAAAAATATTGATTCAATTCAAACTGGAGAATTATGCAAAGAAGCAATGATATTTTCTAAGGAAATTATTTCTGAAAAGGGTTTTTTTATCTCAAAAATATTTATGGGTAGCTCATTTAATGAAATTGTCGCACTCGCAAAAAAAATTTTTAAAGAAGTAAAGGTTTTTAAACCTAAATCGAGTCGCAAAGATTCAAAGGAAAGTTTTATTATTTGTAAAAATCTTAGATAGTCACTTTAAATTTTTTAGGAATCATATATAAAAGATTATGGATCCTATTAAAGAAGCACTTACCTTTGATGACGTAACTCTTGCTCCTAGATATTCAGAAATTTTACCATCTGAGGTTGATACGAGTATTAAATTAACTGAACATTTAAAATTACAGATTCCACTTTTATCTTCTGCAATGGACACAGTTACTGAAAGTAAAATGGCGATAGCAATTGGTAAAGCTGGTGGTCTAGGGATAATTCATAGAAATTTAGAAATTAGTAATCAAATTAAAGAAATAAAAAAAGTTAAAAATAAAAAGATTATGGTTGGAGCAGCTGTGGGAGCTGGAGCCAATGAATTTAAAAGAGCCGAAGCCGTTCTAAAAGAAAAAATTGACATAATAGTTGTTGATACTGCTCATGGTCATACAAAAAAAGTTTCTGAAATGATTAAGTTTATAAAAAAAAAAAAAGACAAAAAAACTGCTTTATGCGCCGGCAATATAGCGACTCCAGAAGCTGCTAAATTTCTATTAAAACTTGGTGTTGATATTATAAAAGTTGGTATTGGACCTGGATCAATATGCACAACAAGATTAGTCGCAGGTATCGGTGTTCCTCAGTTAAGCGCTATTTTAAACGTAAGAAACGGCCTTAAAAACGTTAAAAAAGTTAAAATAATTTCAGATGGTGGAATAAAATATTCTGGTGATCTTGCAAAAGCGTTTGCTGCAGGCGCTGATGCAGTAATGATAGGATCATTATTCGCTGGGACTGATGAAGCACCAGGTAGATTAATAAAAAGAAAAGGTAAAATGTTTAAAAGTTTTAGAGGTATGGGATCTGTGGGGGCCATGAATAAAGGATCAGCAGACAGATATTTTCAATCTAAACAAAAAGATGCTTCAAAATATGTGCCAGAGGGGGTAGAGGGATTTGCAAGATACAAGGGAAATGTTAAAAAAATTATTTATAAATTAATTGGTGGTTTAAAATCATCTATGGGTTATCTTGGCTCAAAACAAATAAAACATCTTAGACAAAAACCTAAATTTGTTAAGATTACTAAAGCTGGATTTTATGAAAGTATGGTTCATAACGTAGATATTATTAAAAATTATGAATAAATTATTAAAAAAAATATTTTTCATTTTTATTTTGATAAATTTATTAAATGCATCAAATAGTAGTGAAAATTTTTTTAATAAGGGTTTAGATTTATATAATGATAAAAAATATGATGATGCTAGAATAATGTTTGAAAGGAGCATTGTTTTTAATCCAAAAGATTCAATTTCTTATCTTTATTTAGCAAAAATTTATAATCACGAGGAAAATCAAGATAAAGAGGAAAGGAATCTTGAAGCTACACTTTTACTTGAGCCAAGCAATGAAGAAGCAATTTTGATGTTGATGAAAATTGCGTTAGAAAAATCAAATTATTCAAAAGTAAAGGATTTAACTAGCATTTTTGATAAAGTTTGTAATAAACTTTGTGAGGAGAACAAAACTATTTTGGAGACCCTTGAAAATATAGAGCCAAAAAATGACTCTTAATCATAGGATTGATAAAATTTTAATTGTTGATTTTGGATCTCAATTTACACAACTGATAGCAAGAAGAATAAGAGAAGCAGGAGCATACTCAGAAATAGTTAGTCACAAAAAAATCAACTATAAAAATATAAATACTTCAGTAAAAGGGATTATTCTATCGGGGGGGCCATTAAATGTTTATGAAATTGATAAATATTCATTTGATAAAAAAATTATTTTTATGGGTATCCCAATACTCGGTATTTGTTTTGGCCATCAAATTCTTTCAAAATTAAATGGTGGACGAGTTAAAAAATCAAAACATAGAGAGTTTGGGTTGGCAAAAATTATAAAAAAAAAAGAAAGTTTATTAACAAAAAATTTTTTTAATAAAAATAAAAAGAATGAAGTCTGGATGAGTCATGCAGATGAAGTTTCTAAACTTCCTAAGAATTTTGATGTAATTGCTTCAAGTCAAAACTCTAAATTTGCAGTTGTCCAAAACAAAAAACTTAATCTTTACGGAGTTCAATTTCATCCAGAAGTTACACATACATATAATGGAACTAAAATAATAAAAAATTTTATTTTTTTAGTTTGTAAAATGAAAAAGAATTGGTCCTCCAAAGATCAAAAAATTAGATTAATAAAAGAAATTAGAAATGAAGTTGGGTATAACAAGGTTATTTGTGCATTATCCGGAGGTGTTGATAGTAGTGTAGTAGCTCAATTACTCAATAAAGCTATAGGAAAACAATTATATTGTATTTTTGTTAATACTGGGCTTTTAAGAAAAAATGAGGAAAGACAAGTAGTAGATACATTTAAGAGAAAATTAAATATGAATTTAATATATGTAAATGCAGAAAAAGAATTTTTAAAAAAACTATACAACGTCTCAGATCCTGAAAAAAAAAGAAAAATAATCGGAAATCTATTTATTAAAATTTTTGAGAGATATGCGAAAAAAATTAAAAATGTTAAATTTTTAGCCCAAGGCACACTTTATCCAGATATTATAGAAAGTAGATCGGTCACAGGTAGTCAAACATCAAAAATTAAATCTCACCATAATGTAGGAGGATTGCCAAAAAAAATGAAGTTAAAACTCATTGAACCTTTAAAATTTTTATTTAAAGATGAGGTAAGACAATTAGGATTAGAGTTGAATTTAAATAAAGAAATTATTTCAAGGCACCCCTTTCCAGGCCCAGGTCTAGCAATTAGAATGCCAGGAATAATTACTAAAAATAAAATTGATATTCTCAAAGAAGCTGATTTTTATTTCATTCAAGCTTTAAAAGAGAACGGCTTATATAATAAGATTTGGCAAGCTTATGCAGCTTTACTACCAGTAAAAACTGTCGGAGTTATGGGTGACAATAGAACATACGAATATTTATGTTTGTTAAGAGCCATAACATCTGAAGATGGAATGACAGCTGATTTTTTTGAATTTGAAAAATCATTTATTCAAACGATTTCTAATAAAATTGTAAATAGTATAAGAGGAATAAATAGAGTAGTTTATGATATTACTTCAAAACCACCGAGCACTATTGAGTTAGAATAAAGTATAAAAGGTATATGATGAACAATATTCAAAGAATTTTAAAAAAAAAAAATAAAAGTAAAATCTTGTGTTTAACAGCATATTCTAAAAGTATTGCAGAAGAAATTGACAAATATGTAGATATTACTTTAGTTGGAGATTCTTTAGGATCTGTTTTGTACAATTATAAAACTACAAGAAAAGTGACTTTGTTAAATATGATCGAGCATTCAAAAAGTGTAAGACTTGGTGTCAAAAAAAGTTTAATGGTGGTAGATATGCCATATAAATCTTACGATACTGTAAATTCAGCTTTTAAAAATGCAAAAAAAATTATTAAAGAGACTAAATGTGATGCAGTTAAACTTGAAGGCGGAAAAAAAATTATTAAACAAATAAGATATTTAATAAAGCACAAAATTCCAGTAATGGGACATTTGGGCTTACTACCACAGACAACCAGAGGAAATTTTAAATCAAAGGGAAAAACTACTAAAGAAAAAAATCAATTAATAAAGGATGCTTTGTTACTTCAAAAATGTGGGGTGTTTGCAATAGTTTTAGAATGTGTAAAAGTCTCAACGGCAAAACAAATTACAAATTTTTTAAAAATACCTACAATTGGAATTGGTTCATCAGTACATTGCGATGGCCAAGTATTAGTTACAGATGATATAATTGGCTTGAATGATACAAAAGTAAAATTTGTTAAAAAATTTGTTAATATAAAAAAATATATTAATTTCGGATTAAAAAAATTTGTTAACGAAGTAAAATCTAAAAGATATCCTCAAAAAAAACATTCATATTAGAAATATTTTTCGAATTCTTTGTTAATAGACAAGATTTCTAAATCAACAAGACCTCCTATTACTAACTGAATTGCAACAAGCAATATGAAACCCAATCCTACATAAGCTATCCATAAATGTTTTTGAATATAATTTGCTAAATAAGTAGCCATTGCACCAGTTAAAATTACTGAAAGTACAAGTCCAAAAATCATAAAACCAAAATTACCCTTAGCAGCCCCAACAACGCCGATTACATTATCAAAACTTATTGTAATATCTGCAAATAATACTTTATATACGCTTTGAATATAGGAAGGTTCTTTAGATTTTTTTGTCGGAGATTTGACTTTTTTAATTTCAAAGAGATCTTTTCTCAAGTCATTTACAATCCAAATTAAAAGTAAACCACCTATTATTTTAATGAAATAAAACTCAAATAAGTAAGTAGCAAATATTGCAAAAATTACTTTGAATATTAAAGCTCCTGCTACACCCCATAAAATTATTTGCTTTCTATTCTTTGGAGCAAAATTTGCTGCAATTAAGCCGATAATTATTGCATTATCTGCTGCTAAGATTATATCTATGAAAATAATCTGAACTAATATAAGCGTTTGTTCTAACAAAGTAGATACATAGTATTAAAAATTACAAATAATTCAATCAAAAGTAGTATTATTTTTTTATTGATAATTATTTTAATACATAATGAAATGCCATTTAAAAAAATGGAGGACAAATGAAATTCTTAAAATATTTTACAACTATTTTAGTTTCATCAATTTTGTCAATAAATATTGCAAATGCAGAGAAATGGGACATGGCTTTAGCTTATGGAGCTGGGAATTTTCATTCTGCAAATGCAACTGAATTTGCAAAAAATGTAACTGAAAAAAGTGGCGGAAAGTTAACAATCGTGACACACCCTGGTGGCTCTTTGTTTAAAGGTGGCGAAATTTTTAGAGCTGTAAGAACAGGTCAAGCTCAAATCGGTGAGAGATTTATGTCAGCTTTAGGTAAAGAAGATCCTTTACTAGAGGTTGACTCTCAACCTTTCTTAGCAACATCTTATTCGGATGCTATGAAATTATATAAAGCATCAAAGGATGAAATCATAAAAGGTTTAGATGAAAAAGGACTTGTTTTTTTGTATGCTGTGCCATGGCCTGCTCAAGGTTTATATAGTAAAAAAGAAATCAATTCTGTCGATGATCTAAAAGGTTTAAAATTTAGAGCATATAATTCAGCAACAATAAGAATAGCAGAGTTGACTGGAATGGCGCCAACAAAAATTGAAGCTGCTGAAATAAGTCAGGCATTTTCAACAGGCGCGGTTGAAAGTATGATCACATCACCCACCACAGGTAAAAATTCTAAAATCTGGGAAAATGGAGTGAAATATTTTTATGATATAGCAGCCTGGTTTCCAAAAAATATGGTAATTGTCAATAAAGATGCTTGGAACAAACTTGATCAATCGACAAAAGATTTAGTCTTGAAACAAGCTGCGCTTGCTGAAAGAAAAGGATGGCAACTATCCAAACAAGGAAACGTAGGAGATAAAAAAGCTCTTGCTAATGCCGGCATGGTAGTTGGAAAAGTAAATTCATCATTACAAGCACATTTTGAGAAAGTTGGAGAGACAATGGCTAAAGAATGGTCTCAAAAGGCTGGATCAAGAGGATCAGCTGTCCTATCAGCATATAAATAATAATTTAGATAATTCTTAAGGCCACTTGGTATAAATAAGTGGCCTTAAATTATTATGTTCGAAATCATAGATAAAAATTTAAAAAAACTTTATAATTTTTCAGGTTATATTGCTGCAACTTTTTTAATAATGGTTGCATTATTTATTTTAACTGGTGTCCTATCAAGAATTTTTGGATTTTATATAAGAGGTCTAGCAGAATATTCAGGATATTGTATGGCATCAGCATCTTTTTTTGCCTTAGCATACACTTTTGTAGAAGGTGGTCACATAAGAATTACCCTTTTTTTAGAAAAAATATCAGATCATAAAAAATGGTTTGTTGAAATTTGGTGTTTAAGTGTAGCAACATATTTTTCAGGTTACTTAGCTTTTTACTTTATTAAAATGTTGTTAATATCTTATAAATTTCAGGAACGAAGCGAAGGAGCTGATGAAATTCTAATTTGGATACCTCAATCAAGTGTTGCTCTAGGGTCATTGATATTTTTTATAAGTGTGTCTCATAAATTTATTCTTAAGATAAAAAATAGATGACAGAGATTTTTTTAATAATTTTTTTTATTAGTGTTTTACTATTTTTTTTAGGATCGGGTATATGGGTCGCGTTGAGCATGATAGGAGTATCTGCTATTGGGATGATGTTGTTTACCTCCAGGCCAGTCGGTGATGCAATGGCAACAACGATATGGGGAACTTCTTCATCTTGGACGTTGACTGCTTTACCTTTATTTGTTTGGATGGGGGAGATCTTATTTAGAACAAAACTTTCTGAAAACCTTTTTAAAGGATTGTCTCCATGGATGCAAAAATTACCAGGAGGTCTAATTCATGTTAATGTAGTTGGATGTGCTTTATTTGCCGCAATTTCAGGATCATCTGCAGCTACCGTGGCAACTGTAGGTAAAATGTCTATTCCTGAATTAAGAAAAAGAAATTATCCAGAAAAAATCTTACTAGGTAGTTTAGCTGGTTCAGGAACACTAGGTTTATTAATACCTCCTTCTATAATTTTGATTATCTATGGAGTAACAGTGCAAGAGTCTATAGCAAAATTATTTATTGCTGGAATTATCCCTGGTTTGATGATTGCACTTATCTTCATGTCTTATGTAATAGTCTGGTCTTTGTTAAATAAAAAAGAAATGCCAAGATTAATTGAAGAATATTCTTTCTTAGAAAAGATTAAAAGATCAAAACAACTTTTACCTGTCATATTATTAATTCTTGCTGTAATAGGATCTATTTACACTGGAATAGCAACTGCAACAGAGGCAGCTTCTCTTGGTGTGGTTGGAGCATTAATACTATCTTATTTACAAAAGAGTTTAACTTTCAAAACATTTAAATTATCCTTACTTGGTGCAACTAAAACATCTTGTATGATTGCATTCATACTTGCAGGTTCAACATTCTTATCTTTAGCAATGGGTTTTACCGGTCTCCCAAGGAATTTAGCTATTTGGATTCAAAGTATGGAACTTTCACCTTATTTACTTATTTTAGTATTGATGATTTTTTATATTATTCTCGGAATGTTTTTAGATGGAATTTCCGCAGTGGTTCTTACGATGGCGATTATTGAGCCAATGATAAGACAAGCTGGTTTCGATATGATATGGTTTGGAATTTTTTTGGTTATTGTCGTTGAAATGGCCCAGATAACACCACCCGTTGGATTTAATTTGTTTGTTTTACAAGGTATGGCTAATAAGGATATGGCATATATTGCTAAGAGCGCTTTTCCATTATTCTTATTAATGGTTTTTGCTGTATTATTAGTGGTTATATTTCCAGAAATTGCATTATGGATGCCTGAGCAAATGGTAAAAAATATAAATTAATATTTAGAATCTTTCACACCATCAATAACATCTTTTAAGTCAGAAAACTCTTTGCAATTACAGTTCATTAATACAGCCAATCTTTTTTGTGCCAGATCCATTCTGTTAGTTGCTACATATAATTCACCAAGATATTCATTGATACCTACATGAGTTGGATCAATTGCTAAACCTTGTAAATAATATTTTTCTCCATTTTTAAAGTCACCAATTTTTCTAGATGAAAATCCTAAATAATTTAAAGTATCAGCGTCATTAGGTTTCTTAAGATTATACTTTATTAATAATTTTTGGGCTTTTTCGAAATTCTTTTTTGCTTTTTCTAATTTTCCTTTTTTCTCAAATTTTTTCGCAGATTTTATTAAAGCTACAGCTTTATTGTACTCATTCTTAATTTTGTCATTAGAAGATCCACCATCGCTCGAACCTGCTGAGTAGGCTTGAGACGAGAAGATTAAACTTAACACTAAAGTTATAAAAAATTTTTTAAACATTTATAAATTTCTCCATTTTATTTAACGGTTTCAAATCAAGCCCATTTTCCAAAAGATTATCTTTTACAGATAAAGCAGTTGCTAATGAACTTGCGTTATCTCCATGTATGCATATAGAGTCAATTTCGCAAGGTATCTGTTTTCCGCTGTGACAATTAAGTGCCTGATTCTTAACCATTTTTAAAACGTGCTTTTTAGCGATTTCTGGATCAGTGATTAAAGCATTATGTTTTTTTCTAGAGACTAGATTACCATCATCCTCATAATTTCTGTCAGCAAATATTTCACAAGCAATTTTCATGTTTAATTTTTTTGCAGCTATCTCCATTTTTGAACCTGTGGGTACTAAGTAAATCATATCTTTATCAATACTATAGATTGTATTTGCAATTGTCGTTGCTAAATCAATATCCTCACAAGCCATATTATTAAGTGCTCCATGAGGCTTAATATGTGTTACATCTTCACCATGTAGAATAGCAATCTTTTGTAGTATTTCGTATTGATCGATTATGAGTTTTTTTATTTCATTGGATGTTAAATTTATTCTTTTTCGACCAAAGTTTTCTGGATCGTTAAATGATGGATGTGCACCAATACTAACTCCGTTCTTTTTGGAAATTTTAATAACATCATTCATTGTATCTTCATCACCAGCATGATAGCCACACGCAACGTTAGCAGAATTAACTATCTCTAATAAATCTGGGTCATGTTTATTAGAATGATGTTTGGATTTTTCACCTAAATCACAATTTATATTAATTTCCATAGTTGTTATAGTTGAAGTATAACATGACATGATTAAAAATATATTAAATCTTGGTGACGCAGCTGCCTATTGTGATTTTGGTGATGACGTAGATAAAAACACTAATTCTAATGTAATTAAATATTTTAAAAGTATTAAAAGTAAAAACTTTGAATTTATTAATAATTTAACACCTTCTTATAACAAGCTAATAATTTCCTTTGATTTAAAAAAAATTAATTACAATAAAATAAAAGATATTATTGAAAATATTGAAGTCAAGGAAGAGCAAGAATTACAGTCAAAACAAATTGAAATTCCAGTATGTTGTGATCCATCATTATCACTTGATATCGAGCGAGTAGAACAAAATCTTAAATTAGGTAGAGAAAAAATTTTTGAAAATTTTTTTAGTAAAAAATATTTTTGTTATATGACAGGCTTTGTTGCAGGAATGCCTTTTTTAGGAGATTTGGCTTTAGATATGAGAGTCAAACGACTAGAGACACCTAGAGTCAAGGTCCCCAAAGGTTCGGTTGGCATAACAGAACAATTTGCTAACGTATACACATTTGAAAGTCCAGGAGGTTGGAATATTATAGGTAATACTCCTTTAGAAATTTTTAATAGCAAAGATGAGAACAATCCAAATTTGATTAATCCAGGAGATACAATATCTTTTAAGATTATTTCAATTGATGAGTTTAAAAAATTTAATGAAAAATAACCATTTTGAAATATTACGAGCTGGAATAAATACAACTTTTCAGGATGAGGGAAGAGGCAATCTTTATGATATTGGAATTCCTTTTAGTGGCGCTATGGATAATAGAAATTATTTGATAGCTAATAGTTTAGTTGGAAACGAATTAGGATCAGCAGTCCTTGAGTTTGCCTATCAAGGTCCATTATTAAGATATCATGGAAACAAAATTAAAATTGCAATTACAGGCGATGTAAATTTTAAATTAAAAAAAACTAATCAAGAATATCAAGGAAATTGTTATGAGACTTATACAATAGAAAGTGGAGATGAAATAAATATTTTATCAACCAATAAATCTGTTTATGGGTATCTCTCAATTAATGCCGAGTTTGAATTAAAATATCAATGGGGGAGCTGCTCAATAAATACTAAAGCAAATATAGGAGCAAATAATGGAAAAAAATTAAAAGATAATCAAAAATTCAATGTAAGAAAAATTAATAAAGATTTTTCAAAAAAAAAATTAGATTATACAAATATTAAAATTGAAAATATAAGGATTATTAAAGGAACAAATTTTGATTACTTTTCTGAGAGTTCTAAAAAAATTTTTTTAGAAAAAAGTTTTGTTGTATCAAAATTAACAGATCGGATGGGGATGAGACTAGAAGGGTCACCAATGGAAAATATTGTTAATACCAATATAAAATCTGAGGGATTATTAAAAGGAGTAATTCAGGTTCCATCAGATGGAAATCCAATTATCATGCTCTCAGATCATGGAACAATTGGAGGATATCCTAAAATAGCCACTGTAATAAGTGCTGATTATGATAAATTAGTGCAACTTACACCAGGATCAAAAATAAAATTTAAAGAAGTCAATTTACCTGATGCAGAAACTCTTTTTAAGATGTATGAAATTGAAACTCAAAGTTTAATTTCAAAAATTCAATGAATATAGAATGAATACAATAAGAAATTTACCTGGACCATTATTAATCTTTTTAGGTGCTTTAAGTTTAAGCACGGGTGGGTTAATAGTTAAATCGTTTGAGGGAGCTACCTTATGGCAAATATTATTTTGGAGATCATTGTTTTTCTCCTTAACCGTTCTAATTTTTTTAATAATTAGTTATAAAAAAGAGACTTTTAAAGCAATGTACAATTCTGGATTACCAGGTTTTTTTGGTGGAATAATATTATCATTTGGATTTTGCGGATATGTTTTTGCAATGTATAATACTACAGTTGCTAATACTAATTTCATAATTTCTCTTCAAATTATTTTTTTAGCAATTTTTGGTTATTTTTTTCTTAAAGAAAAAATTTCAACTTTAACCCTATTTTCCATAATTTTAGCTTTATCAGGAGTATTATTGATGGTTGGAAACTCGCTGACACCTGGTGAACTTTCAGGAAATTTAGCAGCTTTTACTATGCCAATTACATTTGCAGTGCTAATAATGATTGTAAGAAAATTTCCTACTGTTGATATGGTTCCAGCACAATTTGTTGCTGGTTTGAGCTCTTGTTTAATAGGTTATCTGCTATCAACAAAAATATTTATATCTTCGCATGATATTTTTTTAGGATTTATAGCTGGGTTTTTCCAAGTGGGTTTTGGATTTATTTTCATTACTATAGGAGCACGAACAACTCCTTCAGCGATGGTAGGAGTAATAATGTTGTCCGAATCTGTTCTTGGTCCTATTTGGGCATTTCTATTTGTAAGTGAAAGACCTTCAATTTATGGTTTAATAGGTGGAGCCATTATTTTAACAGCAGTATTACTTCAATTTTATTCGCTTACTATCAAGAGTAAAAAAGGTATTTCTCATTGACATCTTGTGCAAGTAATTTAAATTGTTCTTATACGGGAGAGACTACATAATTTTGTAGCGCCGAAGGAGCAACCACCCAGGAATCTCTCAGGCAAAATGGACCGTAGCATATTAACTCTGGAAAGAGATTAAATTCTCGCCGAAGGAGCAAA